>SDBT01000566.1_pt1 | contig 58986 bp, 45 predicted proteins | sample 2277101 | NCBI WGS metagenome assembly SDBT01 (sample SAMN10404973, study PRJNA504765) | marine sediment metagenome | isolation source: marine sediment core GS10_PC15, 103 cmbsf | place: Arctic Ocean: Southern Knipovich Ridge | collected 2010 | reverse complement strand
GCGCTATCCTCGAAGGCCGCGCCGATACCCACGACGGCGACATCCGCCTTGTCGATCCCTTGGGCCTTGAGGGCATTCTCGTCTGTGGAGTCGAGGCAGACCGCCAGCGTTACCTTATCGCGCACCTGCTCGATAATATCGCGGCGGCGGTCCACGGCGATGACCTCGGCGCCCGCCTCGGCCAGCAACGTCGCCAACCGATAGCCAAACCTACCCAGTCCGATTATGGCGAATCGTTCCATGATCTCACCCGGTTATCACGTTTTCCGTGGGGTACACGTAGTCCACATGACGCAGGCGGCTGGTCAGCGCCGCCGTGAGCGTCAGCGGCCCCAGCCGGCCCAGAAACATGCCCGCTATGATGACGTATTTGCCGAACTCGCTCAAGAACTTGGTAACGCCGGCCGAAAGCCCAACCGTCCCGCAGGCGCTGGACGCCTCAAAGAGTAGATCGATGAAACTATGCCCGGAGCCCTGTGCCACGCACAGCAGGATCGTGACTGTCGCCAGCAATGTCAAGTAGAGCACGCCAATTGTCACGGCCCGGCCGATGACGGTCAGCGAGATGCTGCGCCGAAATGCCTCCACCTCGCGCCGCCTGCGGAGCTGGCACCAGACCACCAGAACCAGCAGGGCGAAAGTGACCGTTTTCATGCCGCCGGCGGTGCTGGCCGGGCTGCCGCCGATGGTCATCAGCAGGCACATCCACAGCTTGCCCGCGCTGGAAAGCTCGGCCATCTCGACGGTGTTGAATCCGGCCGTCCGGGCGGTGATGGATTGGAAAATAGCCTCGCGCGTTCGCTGCCCCAATGGCATTTGCGACCAGTCGCCGCCAACGATGGCAGGATCGCCGAGCCGGTGAACACCGATGCGATCATCCGGGCGGCCTCGCGGCTCGATGAGCAGCAGCACGCCCGCGCCGGCTACGACCAGCACCAGGCTGGTCGTCAGGACGATCTTCGAGTGCAGCGACAGACCCTGACGGGCCGGGATGCTCGGTACGATCACGTTGGCCTGGCGGATTCGGCGAATGATCCGCCGCGCGAGCGTCACGACGTACTTGGCACAGTCCTGAAGCACCGGAAAGCCAAGCCCACCCAGAACGATTAGCGGAGCCATTATGCCCATGATCTGCCAGTGGCTCCGCAGCGGCGCTGCCGCCCAGCCTTCGCGAACGCCCTGCATCATATTCCTGCCGTACAGGGTGAAGCCGGCGTTGCAGAATGCCGAGACGCTGTGGAAGACGCTGTGCCAGACGACGCCGCCAGGTGAGAGGCCCTGCCCTCGTGTGTCCAGTGCCTGGGCGTACATCGAGTGCAGACCCACCGCGCCGGCGATCTCGAAGGCGAAGGTGATCGCGATGACGAATAGGGCAACGCGGACGATCCCGCCGATGCCGTCGGTGGAGATCATCCGCCCGATCGTCTCGGACTGCCGCATCGTCAGGGCCTTGCCGACCAGCAGCCCCAACACTGTCCCAAAGAGCATGATGCCCAGTCCGCCGCACTGGATCAGCACGAGGATGACGGCCTGGCCGAAGTGGGTAAAGTGACCGCCGGTATTGCGCAGGACCAGCCCGGTCACGCACGTGGCGCTGGTGGCGGTAAAGAGTGAGTCGATATAGTGCCATCCGGCGTAATATTCTTCGTGCACGGCTACGGGGAGCATCAGCAGCCCGGAGCCTGTCAGGATCAGAAACCCAAAGCTCCCCATCAGCAGCCAGCTTGGATGAATTCCGCTGCCTGCCACCCGCAGGTTCAAACTCACCCCGCGAAGGATCAGCACTACCAGAATGTATGCCTGCGTGATGACGACGTAGAGCGCCCCGGCCGAGAGCACCTTTTCAAAATTGATCGCTATGACGATCGCGGCCAGGCCCATCAGCGCGAAATCGACGACGTTGTCGCAGACGTACCGCCATCTGCGCCTGGCTAGCAGCAGCCGGCCGAAGCGATCCAGCACGAAGATGGCGACGATGATCCCCTCTGCAAGGCGGAGGTGGCGCAATAGGAAGATCGGCTCGCGGAAGCCGTACTCGAGCACCAGAGCCGCGATCGCCGCCGCACCCGCTACCGCCAGCACGACGTTCATGCCGTGCTCGAGCGCCCGCCCGCGGCGGGGTGCGGCCACTTCCTTGCGAGTCGGTTCCATAGGCGATTCGTTATTCGGTATTCCCGGGCAAAAACGGCTCTCCGGGGCGCTAATCCTTCTTGTACACCTCGCGCGGCTCGAAGACCTTCTTGGCGATGATCTGCCACCGGCCGTCGTCGGTTAGCTTGCGGAAAAAGCAGGAGTAATAGCCCATGTGGCAGGCCGCACCGTGCTGGTGAACTTCGATGATCAGCGTGTCGTCGTCGCAATCGACGTAGATGGCCTTGAGGTCCTGTGTGTGGCCGGACGACTCGCCCTTCATCCAATGCTTCTGCCGGCTGCGTGAGTAGAAGTGCGTCTTGCCGGTCTGGATTGTCTTTCGCAGCGCCTCGGCGTCCATGTAGGCCACCATGAGCACCTGCCTGCTATGGGCTTCCACGCAGACGGCAGGGATAAGCCCGTCGGCGTCGTATTTCAGGCCTGCAATGGTCTCTTCGAGCTTGCTCACGCGCAGCTCCTTGGATGCTCTGCGCAGCGGTACCAACGCGGCACCATGCTAACGCCACCAACGGCCGGGGTCAAACGTGCAATACCTCCTTGGTGGAAAGGCAGAGCATTTTACCAAGTAGTGTGTAGTGCGACGGACAAACATGGCCACGCGAGCGTGGCCATGGCACCTGGTTTGACAACTCAAACGCGAAAAGTCTCTACTTGACGAATGGGGGTTCGCCCTGGACCTCCTCGATCAGCTTCAGTGCCTTTTCGACCTTACTTTTGGGCCCACGGAAGACGAGGCGCACGGAGCCTTCCGCGCCGCCGATGCCGCCGGCGCCGGCCTGGAAGGCCGTCACGCCTGTGAGAATCTTTAAGGCCTCGATCTCCGTGACGATCTGGCCGGTAACTAGAAACATCGAGGGAACCCAGTTTACGCTCTCGATCGGCTGGCGCATCTTGTTGGCTATTTCCACGACGTTGCCGGCCACCTGCTTCTCAAGGCCGACAGGTATGACCAGGTGAGCCTTCCTAGCCACTACGTACGGCATGAACCTCCCCACGGTGCCGGAATCGGGCGCACCGATCAGCACGCCGGCCGTCTTGCTTAGGTAGTCGAGGACGTTCGCCCCTTTGATCACCACGTCGCCGCCCTTGAGCTGCTTGACGGCCTCGGCTAGCGAGAGATCCTCTTGAAGCTCTCCCTTTACCAGCACCACTTCCCTGACAGGCTGCGTGCGTGGGAGCCTCTTTCCGCCCTTGGCGGGGTAGACCCGCCCGGAAACGAGGGCGCCGTGTGCGATTTTTTTACCGATGATCTCCTCGGCGACGTAGGTGTTCGTGGTGCCCTTGGCGATGATCACCATTCCGCTGGTGAGGGCTTCGGTGACGATGGGCATTTGTGCGACGGCCTTGGCGATAAGCCTCTTGGACTCCGAGACCGTAAGAACCGCCTGGGCCTGGACGATTTTTTCCTCGCTGGGTTTCGTGGCCGTCTGCCCGAGCGCAAGGGAGGCCGCGAAAAGACAAGCGGCGACCAGCAGAACGACAAATCCGACACGCTTGAACTTAATCATGGCTTGCTCCTTTAGAGGCGATAGGTGACGCGAACGTGCATGTTCGCGCCGACTACTGCGAATTCTGAAATCGAAAATCCCGTCATGCTCCGGCCAGCAGCTCCAGCCGCCCTTCGTATGCCCGCAGGACCTCGCGCCGGAGCTGTTGGTGGTGCGGAGCGGCCAGAGAGGGGTCTTCCTTGACGATGGCGAACGCGTCGCGGCGGGCCATACGCAGCAGCTCAAAGTCATCGATCAAATTGGCGACCTTGAGCTCAGGCAGGCCGTGCTGGCGCGTGCCGAAGAATTCGCCTGGCCCGCGGAGGCGCAGGTCCTCCTCGGCGACCTCGAAGCCGTCTGAGGTCTTGCCGAGCACCTCCAGTCGCCGCCGCGCGATTGGATTTCTCGGCGAGGCCACCAGGATGCAGATCGCATCGGCGGCTGACCGGCCGATCCGCCCGCGAAGCTGGTGCAGTTGGGCCAGGCCGAACCGCTCGGCGTGCATGATCACCATCACGTTGGCGGCGGGTACGTCCAGGCCGACCTCAACCACCACCGAGGCCACCAGCACCTGGATGCCCCCGCTGCGGAACTCGGCCATGATGCGGTCCTTCTGGGCCGCAGGCATCTGGCCGTGGATTAGCCCGACGCGGAAATCCTTCAGCGACCCACCGGCGAGTTGCTCGTAGGCTTCCTCGGCGGCCGTTAGCTCCAGCTTCGGCGAGGGGTTCACCAGCGGGTAGATGAAATACGCCTGCTGGCCCGTTGCGAGCCTGGAGCGGACCAACTCCATCATCTCATCGAGATCGGCTTCGCCGACGCAGCGTGTTTCGGTCCGGCCGCGGCCAGGCGGCAGCTCGTCAATCACCGAGACGTCCAGCTCGCCGAAGACGGTCAGCGCCAGCGTCCGGGGGATGGGCGTGGCCGTCATGACCAGATAATGCGGCGCGAAGCCCTTGCCGCGAAAGCCGCTGCGTTGGCGCACGCCGAACTTGTGCTGCTCGTCGACGACCACCAGCGCCAGCTCGCGGAACCGCACGCCCTCGCTCAGCAAAGCGTGCGTGCCTATGATAATGTCGATCTCGCCGGCGGCCAGACCCTCCAGCGCAGGCAACCGGTCGGCGGGTTTCTGCCCGCCGACGAGCAGCTGGATGCGGACGCGGCTGCCTTTCAAATACGCCAGAATCTTTTGGTAATGTTGCGTGGCCAGTATCTCCGTGGGGGCCATGATCGCCGCCTGTTTGCCGTTGGCAACGGCCAGCAGGGCCGCATACAACGCCACGATCGTCTTTCCCGACCCGACGTCGCCCTGGAGGAGTCGGTTCATCGGCCTTTGGCGGGCCAGGTCGGCGGCGATCTCCTCGGTGGCCTTGTTCTGGGCGGCCGTCAGCTCGAAGGGAAACCGCGCGCGGATCCGGCTGTCGATCTTCTGAGAATTCTGGAGCGGATGGGCCGGGCGAGAGACCTGGCGCATCCTCACCAGAGCGATGCCGAGCTGCATCAATAGGCACTCGTCGTACGCCAGCCGGCGGCGAGCGACGGACCATTGGTCTCTATCCTCGGGCCTGTGCATGGCGGCGATAGCGGCGGGGCGGCTCATCAGTCCGCGCCGCTCGAGGTATTCCGCCTCGGTGAACCAGCAAGGGATGAGCTCGTTGGTCTCCGGCAGCACTTGCTTGATAATCTGGCCGATGTGTCCGCTGGAGAGCTTCGCCCCGGCGGGGTAGACCGGGAGCAGCTCGTCGCTGCGCAGGTCCGTCCCGGCTGGATCGTAAATGATCTGCAAGCGCGGATTCATAAACTGCACGCGGCCCTTGTACGTCGAGGCCTTCCCGCTGACGGCGATGTGCAGGCCGGCCTTTATCTTCTCGCGGAGGTATCCGCCGTGGAACCAGCGGACGGTCAGCCAGGCGGTGTCGTCCTGAAGCTGGCACTCGAAGAAGGGCCGGCGGCCGAACGCGCGGTAGTTGGTCTCGATGACTTCGCCGGCGACCGTGACGGCCTGCTCGTCGCCGCGAAGCGTGGCGATGGGCTGAGCCTGATGGCGCACGTCGAAACGCCGCGGGAAGTACGTCAGCAGATCTTCGACGGTGTGAATGCCCAGCTCGGCCAGTTGACCCGCCCGGACCGGACCGACCCGCTTGACGTACTGAACCGGTGTGTCGAGTGCGAGATTGCCCACGGTGGGTATTCGGCGGGGCTACTCGGTCGGCAGATAGATCTTCCGGCCTGGTATCAACCTGGCCGGGTGCAGGCCCGGATTGACAGCTACGATCTCCTTCCAGCGCGTGCCGCTGCCCAAGTGCTTCTTGGCGATAGACCAAAGCGTGTCGCCCTTGCGGATCGTGTAGGTCAGCGTGGGTTTGGTTTGCGCTTCGGCCTTGGGCTCTTCGATCAGTGGTCTGGGCTCTCTGGTGGGCTTGACGGCCACGGGTTCGGTCGTGGGGGCCTTGACCGGTTCGGCCGGTTGGGCGGTTATTGGTGTTCTTGCCGGCTGGGCGGGCTTTAGCTGCGCCATCGGCCGCATCGGAGGCAGTTCGCCGACGTGCGCCCTGGGTTCGGCCTGCTTCTCGCAGCCGAGAACCATGAAGATTGCGAAAACGGCAAAGCTCGCTGTTAGATGTCGCATGGTCTCACCTTCCGGACAGGGGCCTCGTTTGTTAGGCAGCCAGCGAGATGATACCGCCCGCCGGACGCCTGTCAAGTTTGCTGGGCAGTGCGAGGCAGTGTCATTCGTCGGGCCAGCCTTCCCGGCCGATGAGTTTGACGAACCGCACGCCACAGATCTCTCGCCTGCGGAGCTTCTTGCCGACTTTCTGGGCCACCAGCAGCATCTGGGATTCGATCCCACCGACCGGCAGGACGATTCGTCCGCCGTCGGCCAGCTGCTCGACCCACGGTTGGGGCACGTCTGGCGCGCCGGCCCCGCAGATGATTCCGTCGAACGGCGCTTCTTCCGGCCAGCCCAGAGAGCCGTCGCTCGTGTGGAACGAAACGTTCGTGACGTTTAGCTCCGCCAGGGTGTTCATGGCGCGCTCGGTTAGATCCGCGATCCGCTCGACGGCATAGACGTGTTTGGCCAGCTTTGCCAGCAGTACCGTCTGGTAACCGCTGCCGGCACCGACGTCGAGGATGCGCTGGTCGCTGCGGGGGGCGAGTTCCTGCAGCATTAGGGCCACGACGTAGGGCTGGGAGATGGTCTGGCCGTGTCCGATCGGCACCGGGCGGTCGGCGTATGCCTCGCGGACCTTTCCCGGCGGCAGGAACCGCTCCCGAGGTATCTCTAAGAACGCCCGCAACACGCCCTCGTGGTCAATCCCACGGACGCGAAGTTGGGTCGAGACCATTTCTTCCCGCGCCCTGGAGAGTTTTTCTTCCTCGTCGCGCGCCATGCAAATAGTATATGGTTCTAGCTGTTGCGAGTCACCCATGCCTCGGGCGAAGCCATGGCAAAGCGAATGATTGTGACACTGCTGACGGATTTCGGCCGGGCCGACCCGTACGTCGCGGCAATGAAGGGCGTGATTCTCTCGATGTGTCCGCGGGCTCAATTGGTGGACTTATCGCACGAGATTCCGCCACAGGACGTGCTGTCGGCGGCGTTTGTGCTGGCACACGCGGCGCCGTACTATCCGCCTGGTACGCTGCACATGGTGGTTGTGGACCCAGGCGTAGGGACGGACAGGCGGATCCTCGCTGCGCGATTCGGCGAGCAGTTGTTCCTCTTTCCTGATAACGGCTTGATTACGTTCGTCGCCGAGCGGATGCCGCTGGAGAGGATCGTCGCGGTGCGCAACACGAAATACCTTCCGTCGGCCGAGCCGTCGCGGACCTTCCATGGGCGAGACCTCTTCGCGCCCATCGCGGGGCATCTGCTCAATGGGCTGGACATAGCCAAGCTCGGTCCGCAGCCCGACAGCTACAAGCTGCTGGACTTTCCCGCACCCATCCCGCAGGAAGCCCATATCCTCGGGCAGGTGATCTACGTGGACCGTTTCGGAAATCTAGTCAGCAACATTCCCGAACAGATGGTTCGCCATCGCTATGCGGAGCTGGACAAGATGCGGGTGATCTGCGCCGAGCGGGACGCTGGGATGTTTCAGGGCACGTACGCATTTGTCGAACCGGGTAAGCCACTTGCGCTGTTTAATTCAATGGGTTATGTCGAGGTGGCCGTCAACCGCGGCCGGGCGTGCGATGTCTTCAATGCCGAAATCGGAACCGAAGTGCGCATCGTCGAACGGTGAGCCTTCCGTTGGAAGGGCGGCCTTGGAGGAAACCAAAGCCCCGGAATTCTTATGAAAAAGACTTTTCTGGAGCGTTGATGAGACGATCTGCGGGCAGAAAGGTAACAGGCAACTGCGAGCTGCTGGAGAAGGACAAGACCTACCTCTGGCATCCGTTTACGCCGATGGAGCAGTGGCTGGCTGGCGACGAGCTGGTGATCGAGGCCGGCGAGGGTTTCGAGCTGATCGACACGCAAGGGCGGCGGTACATTGACGCCATGTCGAGTCTCTGGTGCAACCTGCACGGCCATCGCGTTCCGCAGATCGACGCAGCCGTGCGAGGCCAGCTCGACAAGATCGCCCATAGCACTCTGCTGGGGCTGGCCTCTATTCCGAGCATTGAGCTGGCTGAACGCCTAGTGCGCATCTCGCCGGAACCGCTCAAGAAGGTTTTCTACAGCGACAGCGGCGCTACGGCCGTCGAGATAGCGCTGAAGATGGCGTTTCAGTACTGCCACAATCGTGGCGAAGACAGCCGCCGGCGGTTTCTCGCACTGCGGGGCGGCTACCACGGGGATACGCTCGGGGCGGTCAGCGTTAGCGGGATCGAGACATTTCACGGCCTGTTCCGGCCGCTGCTGTTCGAGGCGACATTTGTCGATACGCCGAATCCATATCATAACCCAGCCGGTGAGCATGCTGGTGAGGTGGTGCTCAAACAGATTGATGAGGCACTGGCCGCCGCGCCCGGCGAGTACTGTGCGGTGATCGTCGAGCCGCTCATCCAGGCGGCCGGCGGCATGCTGACCCATCCGGCGGGTTTTCTGCGAGGCCTCCGCCGGTTGACCCAGACCCATGATGTCTTGCTGATCGCCGACGAGGTAGCCACCGGCTTTTGCCGGACGGGCAGGCTCTTTGCATGCCAGCACGAAGACGTCGCGCCCGACCTGATGTGCCTGGGCAAGGGCCTGTCCGGCGGGTATCTGCCTGTGGCGGCTACGCTGGCCAGGCAGGAAATTTTCGACGCCTTCTGTGGCGAAACTGCTGAGGGCAGGACCTTCTATCACGGCCATACGTTCACCGGCAATGCCCTGGGCTGTGCAGCCGCAGTGGCGAGCATCGATCTGATCTTCCAGAGCGATCTCCTTGCCGCACTGGGCGAGAAGGTGGAGCTCATGCAGAAGCGCCTGGGCGAGCTGGCCGACCATCCGCACGTCGGGGACGTGCGGCAGTGCGGGATGATGGTCGGGATCGAGCTGGTGGCGGACCGTCAAAGCCGCCAACCCTTTGAGCCGCAGCAGCGCCTCGGAGCGGCCCTCTGCCGCCACGGGCGAAAGTTCTCCCTGATGCTCCGCCCGCTGGGCGACGTGGTGGTGCTCATGCCCGCTCCGGCGATGGATCTCGATACGCTCCAGCGCATGATGACGGCTGTGATTGATACGATCCATGACTACTTTGAAACACAACTCGTTTGACTTCGATGTTTCGAGATGGCCGGAGCTTCCGAAGCTGCGCGGCTTGTTCGTCACCGGCACCGACACCGAGGTCGGCAAGACGCTGATCGCAGGTGCCATCGCGCGAGCCCTGCGGAAAGCGAGCGTGCGTGTGGAGGTCTTCAAGCCGGTTGCCAGCGGCTGCCGGCGCCAGCGAGAAGGGCTGGTCAGCAGCGACGCGGAGTTCCTGGCCGCCTGCGCCGAATCGCGGCGACTGCTGAGCGATATTAACCCCGTCAGCTACGCCACGGCCATCGCACCTAACGTTGCAGCTGAACGCGAACACAGACCGGTGGACTTAGAGGCCATCTTCGCCGCATACCGCCAGCTCGACGGCCAGTGCGATTGCGCCATAGTCGAGGGCGTCGGCGGGCTGCTTTGCCCGATGAGCAATGATTTTTGGGTGATCCACCTGGCCAAGCTGATGCGACTGCCGGTGGTGATCGTGGCCCGGGCCGGGCTGGGCACGATTAATCATACGCTGCTGACGCTTCACGCGGCCCGCTTGGCGGGCCTGGACGTTGCCGGCGTGGTGATCAACCGCTACCGGATCGACCCAGCCGCACAGAAGGCTTTGGAGACCCGCAAGCAACCCTACACGCACGGCGACGCGGATTTGGCCATCTACACCAACCCCGCCCAGATCGCCGAGCGCGGGTGTGTTGAGGTCCTGGCTATCGTTCCCGAGGATGGCGAGAGTTCCGTCGAGAATGCAACGATTGGCTTCGATGTCACCTTCGCCATCGGCCAGGTCGATTGGCGGCGCATCATAGGACTGAGGTGATTGACGCTTTTACGGTCCCGGCGCGCCGGGATTGCGCCCGCCTGCCGGCAGGCAGGGATTGTGGATTGAACGAGCCGCGACCGTCATGGAGCGGATGATGAGCCAGCGGGGATACGGGCAGATTCGCGGAAGAGTCGACTACGCTGCGGGGACAAATGAGGCAAGCTAAGGCACCTGGAACATCCTGGAAACGGTTCGGGCTTGGCGCGTCAGCCATTCTCGCCCTGACGCTGGCGGCGTACTTCCCGGCGATGCGGGCGAGCTTCAGTTGGGACGACAGGCTTTGGCTTTGGGACAATCCGCTCACGACGGACGCCGACGGGATCTACCGATTCTGGATTGGGCCAGTCGCTGGACTACCTCCCGCTGACCTCCAGTGTGTTCTGGCTTCAGTGGCGGCTGTGGGGCAGCGAGGCGACAGGCTACCACGTGGTGAATATCCTCTTGCACGCGGCCAATGCCGTGCTGCTGTGGCTTCTGCTGAAGAGGCTGAAGGTGCCCGGGGCCTACCTGGCCTGCCTTGTCTTTGCCGTACATCCGGTCAACGTTGCCTCCGTTGCATGGGTCAGCGAGCTGAAGAATACACTGTCGATGTTCTTTTTCGTATTGGCTGTACTGGCGTTTCTGAGATTTCAGCGCCGCTGCCGCTGGCAGGAGTATGTGCTTTGCCTGGCGATGTTCCTGCTGGCCCTGCTTAGCAAGGCGTCGGTTGTGATGCTGCCGGTGGTCCTTCTGCTATGTGCGTGGTGGCAGCGGCGAAGGATCGCCCTCAGGGACGTTCTCCTTGCTGGTCCGTTTTTTGTTCTGGCGGTTGCGTTCGGCCTGGTGGCGGTTTGGTTTCAGCACCATCGGGCCATGGGCGCGCCGATCGATCTGCCGGCGAACTTCCTTGAGCGCCTGGCGCTGGCTGGGCGGGCCGCGTGGTTCTATCTCTACAAGGCCCTGTTGCCCGTCAATTTGAGCATGGTCTATCCCCGCTGGAATGTGCACGCCTTGGGCGTCCTTTCGTTTGTGCCCGTGGTATCGTTGGTTTTGGCCGCGGGGCTGCTGTGGTGGTATCGCAGGCGGTGGGCCCGGCCGCTCGTTCTCGGCCTCGGATGCCATTTGCTTTTGCTCCTGCCCGTACTGGGCTTTGTGGACATGTCGTTCATGGAGCATTCATTCGTGGCCGACCACTTTCACTATCTTGCGATCATAGGCGTTGTCGCAGTGGCAGTTGGCCTCGCCTGGCATGTTGCCGGCGGCCGGGAGGGTGTGTTTCGATGGTTGGCGATTTCTCTGGGTGTGGCGGTTGTGGCGGCGCTTTCAGCGCTGACGTTTCGCCGGGCGCAGCTTTACGCCGATGAGCTGACTCTCTGGGGCGACACAATCGAGAAAAACCCAGGCGCCTGGGTGGCCTACAACAACCGCGGCTTGGCCTATGCCAGCGCGGGCAACTATCGAAACGCCACCAGCGATTACAACAAGGCCATCGAGCTGAATCCCAACTACCCACAGGCCTACAACAACCGAGGCATCGCACACGGCTGCCAGGGTGACTACGACAGGGCCATCGCGGATTTCGACAAGGCCATCCAGCTTACCCCCAGACAGGGCAAGCCCTACAACAACCGCGCCCTGGCGTATGCCTACAAGGGCGACTACCGCCGGGCCATTCGCGACTTCGACAAGGCCATCGAGCTGGATTCCAAGTATGGCTTCGTCTTTAAGAACGGGCGGATCACGTACGGCCGGAAGGGCGGCCATGGCCCGGTGATTCAACTGAATCCTAAATATGCCTTGGCCTACAGCGATCGCGGAGCTGAATGGGTCGGCGGGGGCCAATACGACAGGGCCATCCGTGACTTTGATATGGCCATCAGGCTGAATCCCACGCTTGTGGCGGCCTACAACAACCGTGGGATCGCCCGCGCCTACAAAGGCGACTACGACAGGGCGATCCGCGACTTCGAGAAGGCCATCGAGCTGGATCCCAACTACACCGCGGCCCGCGAGAACAAACGTAAGGCTCTGGCCCAAGAGCAGAGCGCCAAATGAGGCCACCAAGCAGGTCGATTGGTGGCAAGAGGCGTTCACAGTTCGCCGAGTGTCCTTTTTCCGCGTTGCGGGGGCAGTGGGGCGCCGCTCCACGGGGGGATTCGAAGCAGGCCGTAGCGGTGAGGCAGCAGTTGCCGATCGCGTTGCGGCCGGAAATACAGCGTAGTAACCCGGCCGGCCTCGCGAGCCGTCGCGCGAAGTTGGAACTTCCACAGCCCCCCGAGATTCCAATCTGTTCCGACAGCCGCCAGCGGCACGGCCAGCTCGAAGGTATATTGATCGTCGAGCTTCCGGCCCTGGAGAAGCACTATTCGTTGATCGAGCGCCGCGGGCGGCCCGATCCGCGTCATCAGTTTGGCCCACCGCCTCGGTGAGGTGTCGCAATGGATGAGAAGCTGCGTCCAGGCGTCGCGGTCGGCGTCGATGGCGACGTCCAGGTCCCACGCTCGGCCGGCCGCAGCCGAGAGGCCAACGCCCATTACCACGTGTGTAGCAGTGCGGATGACCCGTAAGCTCCCGCTGATGCTTTGGGGAGCTTTTTGCCCTTCTCCAGGGGCCAGGAGGATGGCGGCCGTCTGCTGCCAGAACGGCTCGTCGAGCTTCCCGTCAATCTTACCCGGCGAGCTGACCTGCCTGGCGGTGGCCTGCTTCGTTCCGGCAGGCGAGTAGCGAGCTGATTCGAGCAAGCTGAGTTCAAGCCTTGCCGGATCGTCCCAGTCGCTGTCGCCCGAGCGGTCTGCGAGCTTACGGAGGATTTCCTTTGCTTGCGGCGCCTGGCCGGTGGCGATCAGGGCCTTGGCCCGGAGCATGCGCCCCGCGTTGGAGCAGTTCCAGGCCGGCCACGCCGCGAAGGCCTTAGTCGCGGCTGCCAGTTTTGCGGGCTTGGTCGGCCGGCGCGGGTCGGCCAGGGCCAATTGGGCGTTCCATTCTTCGGACGCAGCCGCCGCCAGCGCGAAAACATTCACGCGGGCGAACAGCGGATGCGAGCGTCCATGCTCCAAGAAGGCCTCCAGAGCTTGCTCGGCCTGGACGAGTCGCCCTTGCTGAAGCAGCTTCGCCCACGTCAGCAGCAAGCGGTCGGCAGGCAGGGGATCGTCCTGCACCTGGCGAGCAGAGGCGATAAGCTTTTCCAGGGCGGTGGTGGTCTGGCCGGTCGCCTCGGCAATTCGCAGCACTCTAGCCACCGACAGGCCGCGCCTATCGCCGTCCGGAAGCTCCTTGCGAAACTTCGCGTTCGTGATTCCGGCCGTAAAGAGCGGCAGAATGCCTTGCTCGTCCATGCAACGATATGCGGTCTTGCCGGCGGGCCTGTCCAGCAGGCCGAAGCCTGGAATTTGCCAGATGGCTCGCTGGGCGATCATCTCCAGTGAAGTCTGCCGGCTTCGGGGGAAGGCCGTCGCATCGATCAGCGTGCTGAACTCCGAGGCTCCGATGTGCGACGCCTTCTGCCACGGAGCAGTCCAGTTCTCATTCTGGTCCAGGCCGACGAAGATTCGTCGGACTTGCCAAGATTTCAGTCCGATTTCTTGCAGCTCCCGCAGGGCGTCTGGGCTGGCTGCCAGTTGCGCAGCCTCTCGCGCCAGGCGGGCGATGAGATGGTTTTCAGCATACAGGCCGCGACCAGTTTGCGATGTTGGTCCGACGGCCAGCACGGCTGGCCGGTACAGGCGAATCGCCGCGACGATCTGGCGGAGCAGTTCGTCCTTGGCGGGTACGTCCAGGGTTTTCGACCAGGCCGCGAGGATATCCTTTTCGCTGAGTGTTTCATTGCCTTCGGCCAGGACAGGCGAGCCGAAGTCGCCCAGGACCGTAACGCCTCGCGCGCCTGCGGCGATGGCGGCGGCCCGCAAAGGCTGATCGCCCGGCACGCCGTGGCGGTTGGGCAGCCGGCTGGCGAAGAGAATCGCCACGTTACACCCAGCCGCCGCGTGGGCGACGATCGCCGGGTAGAGACTGATATCGCCCGCGGCCATGACGAACAGCACGTTGGTTTCGCCTTGGCCATGAACGCCCTGCCAACTGTTTCCGCCGTCTTTCGATCGCCAGATTCGTCCCGCCTCGCCAGCGGCCAGGAGCGTCGAGTTGCCGAGGTACTTCAAGGCGTGTATCGGCCCGGGGACCGGAGCGGCCTGACGCCGCCAGGTCGCGCCGGCATCGCTAGTGTGAAGCACCGCCCCAAGCAGCCCGCCGCCGATCCACGCCTCGCTGGGCGAGGCGAAGGTGATCGTCTCGAAATCGGCGAGCCTTCTCGTCCCGGCCGGCAGATCCACGCGAATCGGCATCCACGATTGGCCTTCGTCTCCGCTTCGCAACACTGTGGCGTTCGCGCCGACGGCCCAGCAGGTTTTTTCGTCGGCCATCGCGGCGGCCGTCAACGGCAGCGGCCCCAAGGCCTCCGGCGGCAGGGCGGCTGCTTCGTTCAGGTCACGCAGGGGAACAATGCGGCGGTTCTGCCCGACCAGATAGGCCCTTCGAATGGACAAGAAAGCCCCTCCACGCAGGAAGCCCGCCGAACTGGTCGGGACCGACTTCCAGAGTCGCCCGTCGGTGACAGTTCGCCAGATGCCGCTGGGGGCCTTGGGTGAGGCCTGGCCGAACACCACGCCCGCCTCGTCGGCGAAGCGCCCGCCATAGAGCCACCCGATTGGCGGGGCGGGGACCCTCCGAAAACTCTCGCCGGCGTCGTCGCTGCGGTAGATGACGCTACGGCCGAAGCCTTCGGGATGGCCTGGAATCCCGCGCCCGCCGAAGATCACCGCTCTATCTTGGTCCGCGGCAACCGATTGGAAATTGGCCTCCGCTGGCAGCGAGACCGGCTGCCACGTCTGACCGTCGTCTTGGCTGACCAGCACCGTCCCGGCGTCGCCGACGGCCCAGCACCTCTGGCCGATTCTTGCTATGCCCCTTAGGGCTCCCTGGTGGGCTGACAGCGGAGCGGCCAAGAACAGCACGCACATCGCGACAACTGGGTGTTTCATGACGACCTAGCGAAGCACGCTTGTAGATGCAGCGCGTTTTCCATAGCATCGGGCCGAACTTTGCACGAACCCTTGCTTCGTCGGAGGACAGGGCAACATGATACAGAAGCCTCGCGGTGCGATACATTACTTCCGATCGAGAATTGACAATGAGTTGCAGCCGTGCGCCGTCTGCGCCACCGATACCGGCAGCCAGCCCAAGCCGCTGATCTTGGAAGTTAGCCCAGGAGCGTCGGCAGAAAATATCGACCGCGCGTTGGAATTGAGCGAAGAGATAGCTGGTATCGCGGCGCGGAAAGGTGAATCTTGCGTGGTGCTTCGCCCGACCGGACGCGGGCCGGGCTCGATATATCAAAACTACGGCGAGGTGGATCTCTTCGAGGCGCTCGAGCATGTCTGTAGCGTCTATCCGATCGACCGGGATCGCATCACCATCACAGGTAGCTCGATGGGCGGTGCGGCATGTTGGTATCTGATTTCTCATTACCCGGACGTCTTCGCAGCGGCGGGCATCTTCTGCGGCTATTGCGACTATCGGCTCTGGGAAAAACCAGGCGGTTTGACCTTCCACATGCATCCGTGGGAGGAGCCTTCCTGGCAGTCCCGCTCGGCCGTGTTGCTTGTAGAGAACCTGGAGCACACACCGGTGTGGATGGTTCACGGCGAGTGGGACCGCAGCGTCGGTGGAGGCGTTTCGGTTGAGCATTCGCGACAGATGGCCCACCTGCTGGCCGAGCGCGGCTTTCAGCACAAACTCACCGTTGTGCCCAAGACCGGCCACGGCTGCCGAAAGCCTCAGATCGCCGAGGAAGTCATTGGCTGGCTTTTGAAGCAGAAGAAGCGCCGCGCGCCGCGACACGTCGCCCTGGCGACCTTTAGCCTTCGCCACAACCTCTCCTACTGGGTGCGGATCGAGCAGCTCGTCGAGTATGGCCGACGGGGCCTGGTCGATGCGGAAGTGGATCAGGCCGGCCGAATCGTCGTCCGGACGGAAAACGTTCGGGCGCTGTCTTTGGGACCTACTAGTCCCTGTGCCGAACCGGCGGTAACAATAGACGGCCAGGAGCTTGGGTCTGTTAGCCTGGATGCGCCGATGGGCTTCCTGCGGGGAAGAGACGATGCCTGGACGCTGGGTGAGCCGGACGCAACGAGGCAGAAACGCTGCGGCGTTTCAGGCCCCTTCGGCGACCTCTTCCACGAGGGGACGGTCCTTGTCTACGGAACTACCGGTACGGAAGCCGAGACGTTCTTCAACGAGTTCGTGGCGAGCAGCGCCCAGTACTTCTTTTCCAATCGCAATGGTGGTGTGCATCGCGGCGGCATCCAGGGCAAGAATTCCGTTGAACTTCTGGTGCTGGCCGACAACGAGCTCAGCGAAGAGCTGCTAAGGGAGCGGAGCCTGCTGCTTTACGGCACGCCGTCGTCGAACGCGATTTTGAAGCGATTCGAGGGGCGGATACCGATCGCTTTTGAAAAGGGCATGCTGCGGCTGGCCGGCAAGACCTACAAGGCCGAGCGCGCCGCGGCGATTGCTGTATTTCCGCACCCGGAGAATTCCCGGCGCTATGTTGCCGTCCATGGCGGCGTCAGCCCGGATGCGATTACGTGGGGCAGCCATCTGGATATGATGCTGCTGCCGGACTACCTCATCTACTCCGGCGGCGAACTTCTGGACTGGGGCTTCTGGGACAACGACTGGAAGGTTTGACGAGCGGGCAATCCTTTCGGCCGGTCAGGGCGAGGCGGGCTTTGTCTGCACGGGCCTGGACGTTGATCCCCTGGGCGTTTGCCATGGGCTGGGCATCTGGTAGTACTTCCGGATGACATGCATGGCCGGCTTTCCCGTCGGCACGTAGGATGGGTCCTCCGGGCCGATCTGCTGGTCTGGAGAGTTGCGCCACTCCCATACAATGAAGCCCACGACGGCCTTTTCGCCGATCCACGTTCGAAAGAACGCCTCGAAGCAGTTGGCCTGTGCTTGCGGATCAGGCTCATCGGGCGTGCGATAGTAATCCCAGGGGTACTGGGCGCAGGTCTTCTGGTTTGGCCAGCCGACCTCCGTGAACATGATGGGGCGGTTGATCTTCGCCTGCCAGGCGAGGACCTCCTTGCGGATCGGCTTCCAGGCCTCCACGAGGCGCTCGACGGTGGGCTCCTTCCCTTCGGTCAGGTCGTAATAGGTGGTCATGCCGATGATGTCCAGGTCGTCCCACCATTCGATGGGGCGGTAATGATCCCAGTTGGCTGAGTAGCAGATGCGGCCTTTGTAGGCGTGGCGAACGCGTCGAATCAGCTCGCGCCATCGGTCCGTGGAGGTCTCGGTGGTGACGAGTTCCGAGCCGATCATGAGGACTTCTGCCAGTGTTCCTTCGGCGATGTAAGCATATTGGAGGATGAAGTTGGTGTAGTCTTCCCACCAGTCGTCCCAGCTCGTCGGGGCGAGTTTGCCGCGCCACTCGCCCTCGCGGGCGTTCTCCAGCAGGACGATGGGCATCAGGACCACGCGGAGGCCTTTGCTCTTGGCGTAGGCGATCAGGCTCTTTACCCTGGGGTCGCCGGGCGTCTTGCGGAGGTCGATGAAGATGCTCGTCGAGGAGCCGTTTTCCTGGTAGCCGGTCACCACCAGGCAGATGGTGTTGGCGCCGGTTTGGGCGATCTCGTCAATGTACTTTTCGTAAGGATGGCCGTCTTGGCCGTTGTGCAACTGCAACGAAATGCCGCGAAATTCTCCGACGTTGGAGGGCTTAAGCGGCGGCCCGCCGATCGGCTTGAGCTCGGCCGCCCCGTCGGCCCGAAGCCGTCGAAACGCCACCACCGAAGCGATCACCACTACGAAAACCAACAACACAACAAAATTGTCTTTCCGGATCACCTTGCATGTCCTGTCTGTCTCGGCGTGCAGATGCTTTACAGTTTCAGTCGCCTTGACCTATAGTCTGGTTGGCATATAATACTTGTTTGTAGCATTTCTTGCGGGAAAAAGAATCCATTTCACCTGTAGGAGCTGCAAAATGGCCGAGCAGGATCAAGATTCCTCCAAACAAGAGCCTCTGTCGCTGGAGCCCCAGCCTGTGCCCGCCGAACCCGAGCCGGCTCCCGTCGAGCCCGAGCCGGTCGCCGTTGAGTCCGAGCCGGTCGCCGTTGAGCCCGAGCCGGTCGCCGTTGAGCCCAAGCCGGTCGCCGCTGAGCCCGAGCCGGTCGCCGCTGAGCCGGAAGAGCCCATCAGCCTGGTGGATTACGATGAAACACCGGGTGAGTCAAAGATCAGCACAACGGAGGCCGACTCGCTCCTTGCGGGCCAGAAGGTGCACTTCGAGCGGAAGCTGAACGTAACCGGCCAGGGCGCAACACGCTGCCGACTGTTTCATTGCCGCATCGCGCTGGCCCCGCTGGAGCATATGGAACACTCCATCAACGAGTGGCTCGATAGCGAAGAGATCGAAATCAAGCACGTCGGGCACATCGTCGGCACGATGGAAGGCAAAAGCCCAGAGCCGAACCTCGTCGTGATGGTGTGGTATTGATTGTCGGCGAAGCCTTCGGAGCCTCGAGAAGAGGTTCATCCGTACGCAGTTGTCGAAGGCTGCTGCGGCCAGTTACTAGCTGGCGCACTTTGTGCGTCGGAAGGCCACTTCATGGCTGCTCTTCGGCCGCCTCGGCAATTTCTGCAAATTCCGTAGGCAGCAGAAGGGTGAATTCGGCGCCATGTCCGGGAGAGCTCTTGAGTGTCAGTCGCCCGCCGAGTAGTTGGCTCAGCTCCTTGGCGATGGCCAGTCCCAATCCCGTACCCTCGGTCTCTTTGGTCAGCGTTGACTGGGCCTGGTAGAACTTTTCGAAGATGTGCTCCTGGGCTCCCTCGGCTATGCCCGGCCCGGTATCGGCGACGGACACGGCTACCTTCTCCACTTCCTTTCCGCGGCGTTGTTCGGCGTGGCGCCTGGCCGAGACCATTACCTTTCCGCCTGCGGGCGTGAACTTGATCGCGTTGGACAGCAGGTTGTAGAGGATCTGCTGGAGCCGGCTGGCGTCGGTTGTGATGATGGGCAGATCTTCGGCCAGTTCAGCCGACAGCTCTAACTGCTTCTTATCCGCCAGGGGCTGCATCAGGGCCAGCAGCGTCTGGCAGATGTCTGTGACGGAAACCTTGTCCAAGCGCAGCTCGGCTCGGCCGGCCTCGATCTTCGCCAGGTCCAGCAGATCGTTGATCATGTTCAGCAGGCGCTTGGCGGAGGAACGGATGTTCTGGCCGTACCGATGAACCCGCTCGTCCTGCCACTCGCCCAGCAGCTCGGCAAAGCCGATGATGCTGTTGAGCGGCGTGCGAAGCTCGTGCGAAACGTTAGCCAGAAACTCGGTTTTGACCTTGTTGGCCTGAAATAGCGTGACGTTCGCTTCGGCTAATTCGCTTAGCTTGAGATCGAGCGCCCGATTGGCCTGGCGGAGCTTGGCGTGCTGCTCGCTGATGGCGGCGAGCATTTCGTTGAAGCTCTCGCCCAGTCGCTGGAGCTCGTCGCCCGTGCGAACCGTGCTGCGGACGCTCAGATCGCCTTCGGTAGCCTTGTCGGCGACGTATCGCAGATGGCGCATGGGGCGGAGGATGAGTCGCTGGCTGATGATCCCGAACGTAATGATCGCCAGCAGTGCCGCCAGCACGCCTCCGAGCACGAACGCGCCTCGAATTAGCCACAGCAGCGGCCTGCTCACGTCCACTCCCGGCATGGTCAGCTCGATTATCCCGACCAACTGTCCCGCTTCGTACTGCAGGTGCGTCGGGGCCGACGGGCCATGACAGCTCTGACAGGTCCTCTCGACGCGAACCGCGCGGAAGCAACGGTAGATCAACCGCTCGCGTTCGTCCTGGGCCTTGACCACGGCCAGGCGCTGGGAGGCGTTCTTGAGAAACGCCGCTAGGGCCCGCCGTCCTGCCGAATCCAGCGGCGGGTCGGCTGTCATCTCTGTTGAGAGCTTGACGAACAGCGGCCCCTTACGTCCCTCGAGCTGAGGGCTTTGGGTGTACAGGGCGGCCACTTCGCTGTTGTGGCCGGGCACCCGCGGATGCTTCCGCAGCCACTCGTTGAGGCGAAGGCGAGTTACCTCGGCTGCCGGGGCCTGCACGCCCTGCTCGGCCAGCAACTCCATGAAGTACCATGGCACGAGCAAAGCGGCCGCGATGATGCCCAGCACCGCCAGCCCAAAGAGCATCCGCAGCTTGGTTGCCAGCGAGATTTGTACGAACCGCTTGGCCATATGCAGCACATTCTAAGCAGCGGGCAGTTCCGATGCCAGTCAGGACAGCTTCAATGGGGGCCATGCGGGGGAGAACCGGGCCCTACCGCTCCCCGGGGCGTTCGTGGAGGTACGTCTCTCGGATGGCTCGAAGTGTATATCCGGATTTGTTCAGCTTGCGGATGAGGCGAATTCGCCGGACGAGTTTCTTGTCGAAGTATCTTCCGCGCCTGTCGGGCCGGCGAATCGGACTAATCAGCCCGAGCATGACGTAATATTCGACCGTCTGCTTGCTGACGCCCGCGGCGGCAGCGGCCTGAGAGATACGCATCAAGGGTGTTTTGGATGGTCCATTGTCCGCCATGGTCGGTATCTGCCCGGCAGGTAATAGATCCATTAAGGTATTAGATCCATTAGGATTTATCGCCCGAATTTGGGAAAAGCTTTAGCTCTGGCCAGTTGCGCTTGTACAATCCTGCCGGCCGTGGGCGACCGCCAAGCAATTCAACGACTCCATGCCCACGGACTGCGGTCCGTGGGTGTTGTTAAAGCCGAATCTGCGTCTGGAAGGGGAAAGAAATGTCGGAGACATTCTTCGAAAGTCCGCTGTATGTATACGTCACTCTGGTCCTGGCCGAGCTTGTGCTCGGTGTGATCTGGTACGAAAGCCGCAAGGGCAAGTGGGCGCTTGGGCTGCTGGTTCCGCCGATGCTGGGCCTGGCGGTGGGGCTGGTCGAGCATTTTGTGGTAACCGACCGCGAGCAGATCGTCGCAGCCGTCGAGGAAATCGCCGAGGCGGTGGAAACGCGACAGTTGCACCGCATGCCTCAGCACCTCGACGAGCAGTTCACCGCCACGTTGGGAGGCATGAGGATAACCAAGGACGAGGTGATCGCCGTCTGCAACGCCAATGTCTCCAAGTGGAGCATTCGCGAGGTCAGTTTCCATGGAATGCAGGTCGAGATCACCGGCCGCGAGGCGCGGATGGAGGTTACGACGTTCCTGGTTTACGGCCGGGAGGGCAACCTTCGGAGCTCGCTGATGTGGGACATAACGTGGATCAAGCGCCAAGGCCGCTGGCTTATCCTGGACGTCGCCCAGCCGCGGCACGGCTTCAAGTTGTAGCGGCAGCGCCGGTTAGTATCCCAATAGTTTGGCGGCGTTGGACCACAGGATTGCCTGGGTTATTTTGGGGCCCAGGCCGAGCTGTTCGATCTGCCGGATCGCCTCCTTCTGGGCCGCCCATGGCCAGTCGCTGCCCAGCATGACGCGCTCCGTCCCGTGGCGTCGGATCAACTCCGCCGCCCGCTGGCGATCCAGATCAGCGAGACTAAAAGACGTCTCCATGTATACGTTGGAGCTGAGGATGTAGCGTTCGACGTCGTCCCACATCCGCCAGCCGCCGAGGTGCGTGCAGAGCAGCTTCAAGTCGCCGAAGCGGTCGATGACCCGGCGCAGACGCTTGGGCGAGGCGCGGTCGTCTGTGGGAAAGGCGATGTCGTGACCGCAGTGCATTGTTACCAGCAGGCCATGCTCGCAGGCGGCTTGGTAGATCGCTTCCATCCGCGGCTCGTCGATGGCGAAACCCTGATACATTGGGTGCAGCTTGATGCCCAGGAACTTGGCGGCAGCGAACTTCGCCATCCATTTCCCTGCCTTTGGCGTATCGGGATGGATGGAGGGAAACGGCTCGATGCGGCTGCTGCGAATCTTCTTGGACCACGTGAAGATTCCCCTGACCTGATCTGCCCTTGTCGCAATGGCGCAGACCACGGAGACGTCGATGTCGGCGGCGTCCATGGACTCGGTAAGCCCATCGATTCTGCCGTTGCCCAAGGCCCTCCAGGGGCACTGCGACTGAAGTTGAACAATGGCCCGTTCGGCCAGCGTGTCCGGAAACGCATGCGTGTGGACGTCGATTGCGCCCACGGCCGGTTCATCCTTTCTTGCCCGCCGCCCAGCTTTCAAGCCACTTTATGAACGCCTCGACGTCCTGGCGGTCCTGGGGCGGGGAGGTCTCGAAGCAAAACCAAACACCTTCGGGTCGTAGCTGCTCGGCCATCGCCTTAGCCGCGTCGAAATCCTCAGGCGTCAGTTGGAGGGCCTTGCCGGCCTGCTGGGCCCGCTTGTAAACGTCCATCCACTTGGTGCTCGGCCCGTTGCCTTCGCCGTAGACCCATTGCAGCGCGTTCATCTCATCCAGTTCAAGAAAAGTATCCAGGTGCGCCAACGAGCCGGCCCCGTCCAGGTGGAACATGCATCTATCCAGGAACTGCATCTCCTCAACGATGGCGGGCAGCACAGCATTTTGGAACATCTCCGGGCCGATCAGGCAGATGAAATCGCATTGGACCATGTTGGCCCGTTTGGTATCCAGAATAGGCGTCCAGGTGGTAATGGGTTGATTGGCGGCGGCGATGCGCTGGTAGAGATCGTTGTACATCATCGGGTAGAACCGGCTGATGTGATCGCAGGCGGCCCGGACCGCGTCGACGTCGTCGGCAATCTCCAGGCAGATCTCGTACATACCGCGAAGGGCCGCCACGGCATCGCCGCTGGCGTGCAGATCGGTAATCCCGGTCAGCCACTTGCCCGCGCCTCGCTCGATCGAGAGGTCGGTCAGTTTGCGGACCGCGGTCCAATATTCGTTCTCCAGGTCCGGCTGGCGCTGGATGATCTCGCGACAGCTCGCAACGGTCGGCTTCGACCAGATCGTTTTCTCGCCGAACTCCAGCTCCGCGCCGAACAGCGTGGCGGCCAGGTCGGGCCCCAGGTCCGGCTGGAAGGACGGCACCGTCTCGGCCAGGAAGACCGCACCTTCCAGTGACGCTTCGAAGTTCTCGATGCGGTACTCCAGGTCAAACCACTTCTCGCGAGGCGAAGCGTGCTGTTTTTCCGGCAATTTCGGCTGTTTTGTGGCTTTGGTCGGAATCGTCAGCAGCGGCCTATCCAGCATGTCACAATTCCACCACGCATCAAACCGCTGCAAGACCTTTTCCAGGTCCGCCTTGCGTTCTAGTTGCAATGTAAGACTCCTCTTATGGTCATGGTCTATTGGGGTTCGTATAGCAGCTATAGCTGCAAAAGGGAAGGGGCAATCCGCAGCTTCGCCACGCCGTCCGATGCCGAGCCAAAGATGCTAAAGCGGCGGCCCTTCGGTTTGCTTATTTGCCACGGCGGCGTTGTATCGCCTCGGTTGGGAAGTTAAATTACGCTGGTGAGTTTTTGATTGTCCGCCGGAAGATTGGATGAAAGGCAGGCCCGGATGTCCTTAAAGCGTTTGGATTGTAATCCGCTGCTGGCGCCCGAAGATGTCAAACCCACGCGCGACGATCTTGAGGTGCTCTGTACGATGAACCCGGCCGCGGTTCGTTTTCAAGATGAGGCTCTTCTGCTGGTTCGTGTGGGCGAGAGCGTGCCCGACAGCGAGCAGGCCATCTCGGTGTTGTACTACGACGCCGAGGCCGACGACCTGAGCGTCCGCACGATCCCGCGCGACGATCCAGACCTGGAGATCACCGACGGCAGGGGATACTTCCTGAACGGCCGCATGGTGCTAAGCAGTATGTCGCATCTGCGAATTGCCCGAAGCGCGGACGGCGTCAACTTCGTCTTCGACGAAGCGCCGGCGATTTTTCCTTCCACGCTATACGAGGCTTACGGCTGCGAGGACGCGCGGATCACGCCGCTCGACGGCAAGTACTACATTGCCTACACGGCCGTCTCCAACCGCGGCGTGACGGTGGCGCTGGCTTCGACGGAAGACTTCAGGACCTTCCGGAAGCACGGGGTGATCTTTCCCCCATACCAAAAGGACGTCTGCATTTTTCCCGAGAAGGTGGGCGGTAGATACGTCTGCCGCCACCGGCCTTACTTTAGCAAGTTCAATGAAGCCTGCATCTGGACGGCCTATTCGCCGGACCTGCTGAGCTGGGGATCTCACGAAATGACCCTCGCGCCGCGGCCCGACACGTGGGAAGCCGGCCGAATCGGGGCCGGGGCGCCGCCGATTAAGACTGCCGAAGGCTGGCTGGAGATCTACCACGCCGCCGACGCTTCGGGTAAGTATCACCTTGGTGCGATGCTCAGCGACCTGGAGCATCCGGAGCGCCTTATTACGCGCTCGACGCAGCCGATCCTGAATGCCGAGGCCGACTACGAGCTGGCCGGCGTCTACGCCGGGGCGGTGTTTTCCAACGGACTGATCGTGGGCAACGACGGGACACTGACGGTCTACTACGGCGCGGGCGACAGGGTCTGTGCTGCGGCCGTCACCACCGTTGACGAGATGATTGCCGCCGCTAAGGCCTGAGCTGCGGCCTCACCGGATCACGACCTGCACGAAGGCCTTCGGCTCGATGGTCAACTTTCCGCGCGGGCAATTTGCCAGCACCCTCCCGAGCATGTCCGCCTTTGCGATCTTTCGGCCGGCCGTAGCTCGCCCGCTCAGTGAAACCCGCTGCCGCTTTTGGGAGGTATTGAACAGGTTCAAGACGATCTTGCGCCCTTGACGGCACGCGTTTAGAACTAGGACGCGATCGTTGTTTATTTGGAGCCATGGCTTGTTGGCGAGGATGGCCGCGCTGGCCAAGACCACCTCGGCAGGGCGGTTGAAGCCAGCCGCGAAACGATACAGCTCGGCATCGTCGAATCTGCCCTTGCGGCGCCTGATTCCGCAGCGGAACTGCCAGGCGCGCGCACCGCCCTGGTCCAGCAGGGCCTCGCGGAAGTTCTGGGCGTTGCCGAGGAGATACCATTCCAACTTACCTGGCGTTGTCGTGGAGCGCATGGCCGAGTGGCGGCGGATTTCCGCATCTACCTTCTCATGGTACCAACCACGCGCCAGCCTTGTGGTTGGCCCGCCCAGGCCGCACATGCCCGACTCGTCGAATGCAAAGTCTGTGCAGCTTCGCCCGCCGGCCGCTGCGGCGCTTAGGCCTTCGCCGGCCGAGAAGATCGAACCAAAGATCCCCAGCAGCGAGTCGCCGCCTTTTTCCGGTGGGCCCGGCGTGACGAAACCTCCGCCACTCTCGCCCCGCCAGACGCAGCGCTTCTGCGGCAGCTCGAAGAGCCACCGCAGCTCGTAAGGCTTTGCGGGCGGCTTTCCGCGCACGGCCAACTGAAGCTCAACGCCTGGACATTCATCGAGCGCTATGATTGTCGCCTCGATGCCAAACGGCCCGGCCCGCCACTTACCGCAGCCGGTTCTGTCCCACCGGCCGGCGAGGCGAAGCTCCTTGCCGTCGATTTGCAGAAGCGGCTCCATCTTGCCAAGCGGAATCGGAAGCTCCGCGGCGTCGAACATCCTGGCGCCACCAGGTGCTTTGCCCGGTGTGACTTGAAGGATCCTCGCGCCGAAGGCGGCTATGTCGGCAACGATGGCATATGGCCCGGCTGGGCCGCCTCTGACGGCAAACGTTTCACCCGTTTTCTCATCGAGCAAAGAGATATCTTTTCCAGCAAGTCGTTGAGGGAGATTCACGCGGCACTTGCGCTTCCAGCCCAGCGTGTTGACCGCGGCGAGTCGTTGGCCGGCGCGGAACGAAACGCCCCTCGCCAAGCCTCGTCGCAGCTCGGTCAGGTGAGCTTCGATCTTGGCGAGCCGCTGCTTGCGTATCTTGAGGTTTAGGCGTTTGGATGCCTCAAACGCGCCGTTCCAGGCGTGATCGCCGAGGGCTACCGTCTCCAGTGTGATTTCCTCCAATTGCCTGGCCGTTGCGGCAGAGGCCGCGTTTTGCATCGCCGCGAGCGTCTGGACGGATGCCACGGCCCGCTGGGCCTTGCGGAAGCGCGCGGCTTCGGCCTGTGCGGTGAGCATCCAGGCCTCCCAGGACGAACCGGTATCGCCGCGGACCACGCGCAGGCGTTTGGGTGCCTTGGGCTTGTCCGCCGGGCCCAGCTCACGCTGGACGTGGTCGAAGAACTCTCCCCACGTGGCATTGACCAGCCGTGGGTACTGCCAGTCCTGCGCGTTGTAGCGACTAACGGCATCCGTCTTGACCGCGGCCAGGGAGGCACTTTCGGGCGAGAGGTCGCCGTACATGCCGACAAGCGGAATGGCCGTGATAGGATATTGACCCGACCATGCTTCATGCTGAGGGATGGCCTGCTCGTGCAGGTAGCGATTCATCTGAGGCGGCCCGGCCAGCAGGGCTGCACCTTCGGTGTAATCACCGCAGCGAAGCAGCAGGTAGACGAATCGGCCGGGCGCAACCTCCAGGTGAGTCAAGCGAGGCAGCTTGCGGAGCCTGTCGATCCACGGCGCCTGGTATTGCAGCAGGCTCTTTCCGAACGAGCGAAAGCCCGCGCAGGCGAGGAGATTGACCAGTCCGTTCGACCAGCTAGGTGCCTCCATGTGGTAGGCGTCTTGAGGCAGATTGTCTTCGGTGATTCCGGCGTGCCGGCTCCATTTCCTGAACGGATCGAGCAGAAACGGATAGGTGGAGAGTAAAAAGGCGCCGCAATAGAGCTGGTTCGGCACCGGCGTCATGTGGAATCTGCCGGCTTGCAGGGCACGTTTCAAAGCCTCTCGCCGCCGGGGCGTTGCCTGGCGAAAAAAACGCTGAACCTGGTCGACGGTAGCGAAGTTGTAGCGGTTGTCCTGCCCGGCGGCCAGTTCGGCAAGCGTGGTTAGGTAGTCGTCCCGGTCGTGGGCCTTGAGGTCGGCGTAGTCCCAGGTGTCGTCGGCACAGAGGTCGCTTAGCAGATAGATCGTCCACGGCCGGTAGGACCCGACGGTGATGCGAGCCTCGTACGCCCGGTCCTTGTGGCGAATGATCAGCCGTGCGTTAGGGTCTGCGGTCTTCGGCCAACGAGCGGGCGCAAATGCGCGGAGCGTAACCCTCTCATTCGCACTGCCGGAGGCAGCCCTCAGCCTCGTAGCAGCTATCTGGCCGGCGGTGGTAATCTCGATTCTCAGGTTCCCCGGATACAGCCGGCAGCTGACGTTGATCTCGATCCATTGACAAAGTCGGCCGCCCTCGGTTGAGAAAAACACCGTCTCGCGGCAGTCATGTACCGCAAATTTTCCCAATTCGTTCCGGATGACGACTGGTTTGCTCACGGCAATAATTCCGTTCGGTGTGAGGGAGTTTCAGGCGTCCAGTTCACTGAGGATCTTCTCGGTGCTGCTGGTCCCGATGCGGGTTGCCCCGGCGGCGATCATGGTCAAGGCGTCGGTTAGTGTGCAGATGCCGCCGGCCGCCTTAACGCCCAAGGCCTCACCAACCTGATCGCGCAGAAAGCGAACGTCCTCGGCTCTGGCGCCATGTTCACCGAAGCCGGTGGAGGTTTTGACGAAATTCGCGCCGGCTTCTGCGGCTGCGCGGCATCCGGCCGCCATCTGATCACGATTCAACCAGCAGCATTCGAGGATTACCTTCACGATCCGCCCCGTCGCCGCCTGCACCACGGCTGCGATTTCGTCGCGGACGTAGGTGAGCTCGCCGTCCTTCAGTCGGCCGATGTTGATCACCATGTCGAACTCTTCGGCGCCCTCGGAGATGGCTCGTCGCGTTCCGGTGATTTTGGTCTGACTGTGCGTGGTGCCGTGCGGAAAGCCGACGACGGTTCCGACGGCTATTCCGCTGCCGGTGAGCTGCTTGGCTGCCTTCATCACGTCGCAGGGACGGACGCACAGAGACCTCACGCCAAATTGGCGAACAAGCTCACACGCCGCCTGCACCTGATCCAGTGTCGCGTCGGGCCTCAGCACCGCGTGGTCGATCATCCGGGCAAGTTCTTCGCGTGTCGGCTGCGCCATAATGGCTATGTGGTACGCAAAAACGATCCAAAATGCTATAACATGCCGGCAAACTGTCCAAAGATCACTATGCGCCGCCTCCGCATCTGCCAATTGATTACGGAGCTGGGCCCGGCCGGGGCCGAGCACAGCGTCTACGAGCTGGCACGCCGCCTGAACGCTCGCCGTTTCGACGTTCAGGTGGTGGCACTTCGCGGCGGGGCGGTGGCTGAGGCGCTGAAAGAGGCAGGCATCCGGGTGACCGTGCTGGATGTGCGCGGTAGGTGGGACGTGCCGAAAATGGGCCACCTTGTGTGCCTGCTGCGCCGAGAGAAGATCGACATCCTGCATACACATCTCTTTCACGCCGACCTGGTCGGGCGACTGGCGGGAAGGCTGGCAGGCGTGCCGCGCCTCGTCCACACCGTACATACGGCCGAGGCCCGCTTTCGCCCCTGGCAGTTCGCAGTCGCGAGGCTCACGGCCGGCCAGTGCGACCGAATTATCGCTGTCAGTGAGTCCGTTCGTCGCCACCACGCCCGCCGCAGCGGGCTTACCCTCGATCGGTACGTCGTGATCCCCAACGGCGTTGACGCGGCCGAGTACAGCCGTGACGACAAGACGCGCCATCGACTTCGAGGGCAGTGGGGCATCGCTCCGAGGGAAATACTGCTCGCGTTCGTTGGGCGGCTGGGCCGGGAGAAGGGCCTGGAGACGCTGCTGGCGGCGATGCAACTGCTGGCCGGCCGCGATGCAGCGGCAAAGCTTATCGTCGCCGGCGACGGCCCGAGGCGGAAGATGTTGCAACAATTCATGGCCAGCGACCCGTTTGGCGAACGAATTAGGTGGCTTGGTTTCGTCACGGACGTTCGCGGCGTGCTCAGTGCAGCCGATATCTTCGTCATGCCGAGCAGGTGGGAGGGCTTTGGCCTGGCCGCGGCGGAGGCGATGGCGGCCGGGCTGCCGGTAGTCGCCACCAGCGTGCCGGGTCTGAAAGATCTCGTGGTGGACGGTCGAACGGGCCTGCTGATTGAGAAGGATGACGCGACCGCCCTTGCCGGGTGCATCGAGCAGCTTTGTCAGGATGCCGGACTTCGCCGGCGCCTTGGTGAAGCGGGGCGCCGCCGGGTGATCGAACAGTTTGACGTTGCAACGACCATTGCATCGCATGAACGACTCTACCTTAAGCTCGCCGGGCAGCCTGCACGCCCCTAGTGAATAAAGCCTCGGCGCACGAGTTGCCACGGCTCGTGAGGCGATTCGTCTCACGAAAACTCAAGTGGTGCGCCGATATGTCGAATACGGCCCGGCGCGGGCAAGCCGCCCCGGGAGAAGAAGCTTTTTGACAAGTCGATCCTTGCGAATGGAAGCCCAGCTACGATAGTTCGGCCAATAGTCCGGCATTCAGCAGGCGTAGGGTTCTTGCTGGCGACAAAAAAAACTTTGGGCCCAACATGATGCACTCTTGGGGGCGTGCAAGCCCAAAGTATTGGGCAAGTAAGGCCTGTGTTAGCACTTAGCGGTGATGGGAAATTCCTGCTGGGTTATATTTTTTTCTTGCCGATATCCCTATTGGTGTCTAGAAATCCCTCATAGTCCCACGATATGGCGAGAGGGCCCACGAAATGCCGCTCTTTGTCGGTGAGTTTGAGCAGACGATAGACGAGACGAAACATCGCTTGGCGATCAGCTCGTCGTTTCGCGATCAGATCGATCCCGAGGAAGACGGCGAGAATTTCATTCTGGTTCTGGGACCCGATCGTCATCTCTGGTTGTATCCGGACAATTACTATCGCCGATTGCTCGCCACGCTGAAGCATTCACCGCTGCCGGACCGGCAGATGCGGCTGACACATCTGCTGACGGCGATGGCCCGGGTGTTGAAGCCAGATGCCCAGGGCCGGGTCGTTTTGCCGGAGAAGTCGATGCGACGGGCGATCATCTTGAACGAAGTTACGCTTGTTGGTGTCTTCGATCATATCGAGATCTGGCCGCGAGAGGAGTGGGAGCGTCACGTTGAGGAATCGCTTCCCAGCTACGGCCAGATGCTCTACGAAGCTTCGGACCTCGCCCGCGGAAGCGGCGCGGCCGAATAACAAGTCGATAGGTACCGTTGGTGAAGCTTGGCTGGACTGCACCGGCGGATTGAAGGACAGGCAGAGGGTCTCGCCGCTGCGTTGCTTCGCGCGCGGGCCCGCACCCGGCAAGAAAGGATTCGACCATGCTCATATCCCAGGATGCCAAGGGCGACCTACGTGGCTGGCAAGGAAGCCGCCAGGTAAACCTCGCCGAACTGCGCCACAAACTAGCAGACCCATCGCAGTTGGATGATGGACATCGGCAGCGCCTGCTGGGTTTGGCACAGCGCGTGGCGCGCGTTTGGGCCCTGGGAGGTGAGTATAGCCGGGTCTGCCTGTCCGAGCATGCCTTGGCCGCGATTGAGGCGCCGAAGACCAGCGACGCGACCCTCTGAGGTGGCAAGGCGATGAGCCGCGAGCCGTCCCACACGCCCGTGTTGCGGGGTGAGGTAGTCCAGCTGCTCTCACCGGCCGGCCGACGCCTCCTGGTCGATTGCACCATCGGGCTTGGCGGGCATGCAGAGGCGTTGATGCAGGCGGCGGGGCAGGAGGCGCTTCTGATCGGCCTCGACGTGGACGAGGCGAATCTCAGGCTAACCAGACAGCGGCTTTCTGCTTTTGGGGATCGCGTACGCCTGTTTTGCGAAAACTTTACCGAGCTGCGGAGCGTTCTGGCCGAGACGGGGGCAAAGGCCGCCGATGCGATCCTGGCCGACCTGGGCGTTGCTTCGAGTCAACTGACTGACGCGGCGCGTGGTTTTAGCTTTGCCGTCGAAGGCCCGCTCGACATGCGGCTTGATCGTGAGCAGGAGCGGACGGCCGGCGAGCTGGTCAACACGCTCGGCGAGAAGGCCCTGGCCGAGGTGATTTACACCTACGGCGAGGAGCGCTACAGTCGGCGGATCGCCCGCGCCATCGTCGAGGCCCGGAAAGATCATCGAATTGCGACAACCACGGAACTTGCCGGAATCGTCACCGGCGCGTATCCGGCCGCGGCCAGGAAGGCCCGGCGCGGCGTTCACCCGGCCACGCGAACCTTTCAGGCACTTCGCATCGCCGTCAACAACGAGCTGAACAATTTGGAGAGCCTATTGGAAATGTTGCCGGATGTGCTAACGGTCGGCGGAAGGGCCGCGGTGATCAGCTTTCATTCGCTTGAGGACCGACGTGTGAAGCAGGCGTTCGCCAAAAAGGCCGCTACCGATGCGGCGGCGCTGCTGACGAAAAAACCAATAACGCCGACGGCTGAGGAGATCGCCGGAAACCCGCGCAGCCGCTCGGCCAAGCTTCGAGGAATAGAAAGGCTACCTTAGAGAAAACATCAGCCCGCACTTGCGGAGCAATAGGGCGGAGAGCAGCGATCATGACGCGAGAGACACGAATCGGATTGTTGGTGGGGCTGGTTTTCATCTTGGTCTTTGGATTGGTCCTCGGCGACCTAACGGGCACCTCCTCACGGGTGATCGTGCATCCCGAGACGGTGCTGAAGGAGGTGCGGCAGGAAAGCTGGCTGCCGATTGTCGAGCAGGCTTCGCTGGACGTTATCGAGCCGGCCGAAAAGCCACAGGGCGCCGTGCCTCAGGGCCTTGCGCTGGCAAAAGAGCCTACTGCTGTTCGCTCGGCACCGATGGAATCGCAGCGCAGCGCGCCGATCGCGTTGGCGGCCACGGAGACTACCCCGCGGCGGAACTTAGCCCCTCGCGCGTCAGGGCCGCGGACGTACGTCGTTCAGCCGAACGATTCGCTGGCAAAGATCGCCCGCAGCGTTTATGGGCCCGAGCATGAACATGAGTACCAGCGTATCTTTGAGGCCAACCGGCGCGTCCTGGACGATGAATCGGTGGTTCTCCCCGGCCAGGAGCTGATCGTTCCGCCGCTGGCCGAGAGGGTTGCCGGCGTGCAGACTTCGCCGGCCAGCGAGGGGACGGACGAGCCGCAAAAAGCGGTTCTGGCAACTGAATCGCAGCGGCATTACCGGGAAATGGACATCGAGCAGCTGCGGCGGCACTTTTCGGCCGGTCCGTCGGTCTCCGCGAGCGTCACGCAGCAGCGCCGGCCTTCAGGGCGCGTCTACATCGTCCGCCAGGGCGATAACCTGACCAAGATCGCCGGGCAAATGCTCAATGACTCCAGCAGCTCGGCCGTCATGAGAATCTACCACGCCAACCGGGACAAGCTAGCCAGCCCCAACCTTCTGCCGGTTGGCCTGGAGTTGCGGATCCCGAGTTGATCCGGAAGGCCTAAAATCGGTGCGTTTGGCAACAGTGATTTTGGTTTTGGCTGTGATAGCGGCCGCACTGGTACACCTTCGCCGCCGCGAGATCGCCGTCCGTTACGAGATTCAGCGGTTGCAGGCCCAGCAGGTGAGGCTACGTCGCAAGCTCTGGGACCAGCAGGTACGGCTTGGGTGTCTGACAGCCCCCGGCGAGATCCGCTCTCGAGCCGAGGAAATGGTGATGCGCAACGGCCAGGCTGGTGGCTATCTGGCCCGACGCGACGCCGGCCAGGGAACGCATAGGTAAGTGAGAGAGTTCAAGATCCACACACGTCAGCGAGCAGGCCTCTTGCAAAGGAACTCCACCAGTCCAAGAAGACCGCCTGGTGTGATGAAAGCCTCCGCCAGACTCTGGCGATACAAGGTGGTTTTTGGACTGTTGCTCCTGGCGGTGGCAGGACTTGGCGCTCGGCTGGTTTTGCTGGTTCGGCAAGGCGATTGCGAAATGGCCGGCAAGGCCGTCCGCCAGCAACGAATGGTCATTCCACTTCCCGGAAGACCGGGCAGCATCTTTGCCAGAAGCAGCCGAAGGTATGTTCCACTTGCCATCAGTCGGCAGGTTCCCAGTTGCTATGCCGATCCGTTTCTCCTGGCCGATGACGATCTGGACGACGTGGCCATTGCCGTCGGGGATGCCCTTTCGATGGATCCCCGTGAGGTTCAGAGCAAGCTGCTTGCGCGGCGACGAGGGCGCTTTGCTTGGCTGAAGCGGCAGATCAGCCAGCAGGAAGCTGCCGCGATCCGCGCACTTAGCATCCGAGCCGTCGGCGTCACCCACGAGTGGCGGCGGGCGTATCCCAACAACCAGCTAGCCGCTACGGTGGTAGGTTTCAGGCGGCTCGACGGCGAACCGGGCGGCGGGCTGGAATTGACGCAGCAAAAGTATCTTGCCGGTCGGCCCGGCAGGCGCGTGGTGCTGGCCGACGCATTTCGCCGCCCGATCTGGCCTCTTCCAACCGAGAGCTATCCGCCCCAGGACGGGGCGATGGTCTTCCTCCACCTGGATGCAATCATCCAAGGCTACCTCCAGGAGGCGGTGGCAGCGGCCGTGGAGAAGTTCTCCGCCAAGTGGGGTACGGGCGTGGTGGTCAACCCGCGGACGGGTGAGGTTCTGGCCATGTGCTCCGTCCCGACGTTCAACCCGAATGAATTCAATACCATCGAGGCGTCCAGCCGCACCAACCGCACCGTGTGCGTGCCCTTCGAGCCGGGAAGCGTCTTCAAGCCGATCATTGCTGCCGCAGCCGTCGAATCCGGCGCGGTGAGCTACGAGACGGAAATCTTCTGCGAGAACGGCCGGTACCGCGCCCACCGCGGCGGATGGATCGGCGACCACGACAAGAGCTACGGCTACCTTTCCGTCGCCGATGGAGTGGTCTTCTCCAGCAATATCTGCTTGGCCAAGATCGGCGAGAAGCTGGGCAACGGTGGGCTCTACCGCACCGTCAGGCGTTTCGGTTTCGGCCGGAGGACGGGCGTCGAGCTTTCCGGCGAGAGTGGCGGCATCGTCCGACCACTCCGGCGCTGGAACGGCTACAGCTTGCGCCGCGTGCCGTTCGGGCAGGAGATTTCGGTCACGGCATTGCAGTTGACCATGGCGTTCAGTTCGCTGGCTAACGGCGGGCTGCTGCTGGAGCCTCGCCTCGTTGCGCGGATCACCGACGCGGACGGCCGCACCCTTTACTCCAGCAAACGGCAGGTCGTGCGGCGTGTGCTCTCGCCGCAGGTGGCGGCACAGACGCTTGCGGTCTTGCAGCAAGTGGTCGAGCGCGGCACGGGCAGGCGATGCCGCTTGCGACAGTGGACCAGTTTCGGCAAGACCGGCACGGCCCAGATTCCCGGCCCCGGCGGGTACGTTGAAGGAGCGTATGTCAGCGCGTTCGTCGGAGGCGCGCCGGTCAGGCGGCCACGCATAATGTGCCTGATCGCGGTCTACTGGCCGGACGCGTCAAAGGGATACTACGGCAGCGTTGTCGCTGCTCCCGGCGTCAAGGAAGTTCTCCAGCGGAGCCTGAGGTATCTCAACGTCCCGCCCGATAGAGGTGGCAATGCGACGGCTGGCACCCGTGGGCTGGTTATGGGGCGCCGCTGAGCTACCTCATAAGCATTTCCTGAGACGATCTTCCCGGACGCTTGCCGGGAGCGTTGGGTGTGAGGCCTGGTCACTTAAGCGACCGGGCCTTTTGCGAAACAAATCGAATAAGCGCCTGGAGTACGGTGGTTCCAGGCTCAATGGGGCGGCGATTATTCTTCTCGTATGCTGCCAACCTGAGGTATATGGTGGTGACATGCGGTTCTCGGAGCTTTTGGTTTCTGCTGGATTACCCGCCTGCCGGCGCGGAGGCGACACGGAGGTGGCCGACGTGCAGATTGACTCTCGCCGCTGTAGGCAGGGCTCTTGTTTCGTGGCCGTACGCGGCTACCGAGACGACGGCCATAAGTATATCCCCGCCGCGATCTCAGCCGGCGCCGCGGCTGTCGTCTGCGAAGATGCATCTGCCGCTGAGCGAGCCGGCGCCTGCGCGGTGGTGGCCGATACGCACGGGGCCGCCGGCCCGCTTGCCCAGGCGATCTGCGACTGGCCGGTGCGAAGGCTGGTCTGCATCGGCGTTACGGGCACCAATGGTAAGACGACCGTCGCACACGTGATCCGGTCTGTCCTCGAAGCAGCTGGCTTTCAGGCAGCACTGCTGAGCACGATATTATACGAAACCGGCCTGGACAGCCGCCCGGCCGTTACGACTACGCCCGATCCGGTCAGCCTAGCCAGGATGGCCGCCGATATGATCGCCGCAGGCAAGACGCATCTGGTGATGGAGGTCTCCTCCCACGCGCTGGACCAGTCTCGCACGGCCGGGCTGGATTTCCGCTCGGCCGTCTACACGAACCTCTCCGGCGACCACCTGGACTACCACGGCGACATGGAGTCCTATTTGGCTGCCAAGGTTCGCCTCTTCGAGCGGCTCAGCCCGCAGGGCGACGCGATCCTCAATCGCGACGACACCTACGCCGAACAGTTCGCCGCGGCGACACCGGCGAAGGTTACCTGGTATGGCCTAAGTGCTGCCGCGGACGTCCGTGGGCGAATCGAGCAGATCGATTCCGGCGGCTCGCGGTTTGTGATGGTCTGCGACGGCCGGGAGGTGCCGGCCTCCACTTCGATGATCGGGCGGCACAACGTGCAGAATTGTCTGGCCGCCGCCACGGCATGCAGGGCGCTTGGCGTGGAGCTGCCTGCCATCGTAGAGGCGCTGCGAGGGGTTGAGAGCATTCCCGGCCGATTGCAGCGCATTCAGATCGACGCACCGTACAGCGTCTTCGTCGATTATGCCCACACCGACGGCGCACTGCGTAACGTGCTGGGTTCGCTGAAGCCGATCGCCGGCGGGCGGGTCATCGTCGTGTTCGGCTGCGGGGGCGATCGCGACCGGTCGAAGCGGCCGCGCATGGCCGGCGTGGCCGAGGAGCTGGCCGATCGAATCGTCATCACCTCGGACAATCCGCGAACCGAAGATCCCCAGGCCATCATCGATCAGATTGTCTTGGGCCTAGGCCCCGCCGGCCGGGCCAAGGCCGACGTCGAGCCGGACCGGCGGGCGGCGATCGCGCTAGCCGTCGCCCAGGCACAAAGCGGCGACATAGTCCTCATCGCCGGCAAAGGCCACGAAACATACCAGATCATCGGCGAGAAGCGACTCGAGTTTGACGACGCAAAGGTCGCCGAGCAGATCGTTCGTCAGCAGGAGGCCTATGCATGAAGCGAATGGGTCTGGAGGAAATCCGCGAGGCGATTCACGGCCGCTGGCTCACAAGCGGCAAGCCGACAAGCGTTCAGTCGGTTACGATCGATACGCGAACTGCCCAGCCGGGCGAGCTGTTTGTCGCGATTCGCGGCCAGCGCTATGATGGGCATATGTTCTTGCCGGAGGCGGCGCGAGCTGGCTGCGTGGCAGCGCTGGTGGCGCTGGACGGCGAACCGCGCCCGGAAGTGGCCGAACTCTTTGCCGGCGGGATCCTGGCTGTGCCCGACACGACCGCCGCACTGGGCAGCCTGGGCAGCTACCATCGCGGCCTGGTCGCCGCCACGGTTGTGGGCGTGACCGGCTCCAACGGCAAGACAACCGTCAAGCGGATGATTGACCGCATTCTCTCCCGGCGCTTTGTCGGCTCGTGCGCCCCGAAAAGTTTCAACAATGCCATCGGCGTACCCCTGACGCTGCTGGGCGCAGGCGGCGGGGACGACTATATAATCTGCGAGCTTGGCTCGAGCTGCCCTGGCGAGATCGCCGCCCTGGCGGCCCTGGCACGGCCCGACCTTGCGGTTATTACTTCCGTGGCTGAGACGCACCTGGAGCAGCTCGGCAGCCTTCAGCGCGTGGCGGCCGAGAAGGCCTCGATTCTCCACAAGACCTCCGCGGACGGCCTGGCCGTCGTCTCTGCCGACAACGAGCTGCTGGATAGGGCGATTCGGGCTTACGACGTGCGGCTGGTCCGCTTCGGCGAGAGCGGCACCGCGGACCTTCGCCTGACCGGCTATGAGGTGCGCGGCCGTGGAGGAAGGTTTCAGTTGAACAACCGCCTGTGGGTGGACCTTCCGCTGCCCGGCAGACACAACGCCCTGAACGCTCTTGCGGCGATCGCCGTTGCACAGCGTCTTGGCTTTTCGCAGGAGGCCGCTGCCGAGGCGCTGGCGGACATTGACGGAATGGAGATGCGCCTGGAATGGGTCGATTGCGGCTCGGTGACCGTTATCAACGACGCATACAACGCCAATCCGGCTAGCATGCTGGCGGCTGCGGCGGTGCTGGCAGAGACCGAGGCTAAGCGGCGGGTGATCATTGCCGGCGACATGCACGAGTTGGGCGAGCAGACTGAAGCGCTGCACATTCGCACCGGCGGGCGGATCGCGGAGCACGGCCTCGATTTGCTCATCGGCGTCGGTTCGCTGGGTCGATGTATCGCCAAGGGCGCCTCTGAGGCAGGCCTGGCCGTGGAGGTTTTCGATTCCGTTGAGCGAACTCAACGGGCTCTTGGCAAGCTGCTTCAGCCGGGCGATGTGGTCTTGCTCAAGGCCTCTCGCGCGGTGGAGTTGGAGCGGCTGTGCGAGCCGATACGCTCGGCGCTGGCCAGGAAGACCCGTCGGCGGAAAAAACGCAAGAAGGGATCGAAGCGTTGATTTCCTGGCTTCTGGAAGACAAGCAATTGATGCTTCGCATGGCCGGCGCGGCGGTCATGAGCTTCTTTGTGGTGATGCTGCTCGGCCGGCCGCTGATCCGCTTTCTGCTGCGCCAGAAGCTCGGCGACCGCCCCGAGTTCGACCACGCCGACCTCAACGAGCTTACGCGCCACAAATCCAACACTCCCACCATGGGCGGGGCGCTTATCGTCATTGCCATTTTCGCAGCCATGCTCATGTTCGCCGATCTGGGAAACATGTACATCCGCATCGCGATGGTCATGCTGCTGGCCTACGGGGGTCTTGGCGCCGCCGACGACTGGATCAAGCTGCGGCACTCGGCCGGCAAGGGCACACGCGACGGATTGAAGATGTGGGAGAAAATCGTTTTTCAAGTCGGCTTTGCAGTTATGGCCGCTATCTTTACCTATTTCCACGGCAGGGAAAGCTACATTGCCGGAGAGAACCCTGCCCACAGCTTCTACTTTCCGTTCAAGACCGAGCCGATTGACTTGCCGCTCGGCGCGTACGTGGCCATCGCGGTCCTGACGATGGTAGGGGCGTGCAACGCTGTCAACCTCACCGACGGCATGGACGGGCTGGCTTCGGGGTGCACGCTGATTGTCGCCGGAGTGTTTATGCTATTGGCGTGGATCGTCGGCGTGGCGAAGTGGGCCGGCATATTCGATCTGCCGCTGGTGGCCGGCTCGGCCGAGATGACCATACTCTGTGCTGCCTTGCTGGGCGGGTGCCTGGGCTTTCTGTGGTACAACGCCCACCCGGCCCAGGTGTTTATGGGCGATACCGGCTCCCAGCCGCTCGGCGCGCTGGTCGGCTACGTCGCGGTCGTCACGCGCCAGGAGCTGCTGCTGCTGATCGCAGGCGGCGTGTTCGTCATCGAGGCCCTCAGCGTGCTGCTGCAGATCGGCTATTTCAAGCTCACCATCCCGCATGGCGGGATGGAAGGCAGACGCCTGTTTCGATGCGCCCCGCTGCACCATCATTTTCATCTGAGTGGCTGGGCCGAATCGAAGGTTGTCACGCGTTTCTGGCTGCTGGGCATCATCTTCGCCGCCTTGGCGCTGGCGACGCTGAAACTCAGGTGAGATTGCCGATATAAGATTCATGGAAGAGTCGCAAATGGAACGGACGCCCCTTGGCAGAAATACGGCCGGCAAGACGCTGCTGCTTATCACGCTGGCTCTGCTGGCCTTGGGGGTCGTGATGGTCCACAGTGCGGTGGCCTCAGTGGCTGCCCCAGGTCCCTGGTACATGCGCGTGGACTTTCGCCATACGCTGTTCGCTATCCTCGCCGCCGTAGTCCTGCTGACCTGCTGGCGGTTCGACTACCGCCTGCTCGTGCGGGGAAGGGGGCTTCCCGTGCTGCTGGCTGTGGGGCTGGCCGTAGCGCTTGCCTGCGGCCTGCTGGTGTTCGCCCCTGGGATCGGTCACTCAGCCGGAGGCTACCATCGATGGATTCGCCTCGGGCCGAATCGATACGCCATCGGCTTTCAGCCGTCGGAGCTGATCAAGCTGATGCTGGTGGCGTTCCTAGCCGCGTGGCTGTCGCGAAAGTCAGCCGAGGACATTCGCAGCTTGAAAAAAACATTTCTCCCGGCTGCGGGGCTGATCGCCCTTTGTGTTGGGTTGGTCGTCACGCAGGACTTCGGCACGGCCGTGCTTATCGCCGCCTCGGCTGGCGTTGTGCTGCTGCTTGCCGGCGTGCGGGTGCGTCATTTGGCGATGCTGGTTCCGCCGGCGGCTGCGGGCTTCTACGCGATGGTCTTCCGCGTTCCGCACCGCTGGGCGCGGATCACAGCCTTTCTCGATCCCTGGGCCGGCGACAACCCCAGCGCGTATCAGCCACGCCAATCGCTGCTGGCGATACTCTCGGGCGGCTGGTTCGGCCAGGGCGTCGGGCGTGGAATGTTCAAGCAAGGCTTTCTTCCCGAAGACAGCACGGATTTCATCTTTTCAGTTCTCTGCGAGGAGTGGGGCGTTCTCGGGGCGGTGCTGCTGATGGGGCTGATAGCGCTTTGGATCTACACCGTGGCCAAGGCAGCTGGCAAGGCCGGCGGGTTCGGCAGATTGCTGATAGGCTCGCTGGGCTTCCTGATTGCCATGCAGGCCGTGCTGCACATCGCTGTGAATCTGGTGGTTGCTCCGCCGACGGGGATCGCTCTGCCGTTCGTCTCAGCCGGCGGCACGGCACTGGTTCTGATGGCTGCCGCCACGGCCCTGATCGTTTCAGTGACCTCCAGGCCATCTGGGGAGCTTGAAGCGATATGAGCGACCGGAAGCATCTTACCGGGCTAATCGCCGCAGTCTTTACTCCGATGTACGCCGACGGGCGGCTCGACCTGGAGCGCATCGACCTGCTGGCTGGAGCGCTCGCCAACAACGGCCTCAGCGGCGCATTTGTCTGCGGCACGACGGGTGAGTGCCTTTCGCTTACCGTTGGAGAGCGCATGGAAGTGGCCCAGCGCTGGCTGGCCGTCGCCGGCGAGGAGCTTGCCGTCATCGTGCACGTCGGCCACAATTGTCTGGCCGAATGCAAAGCCCTGGCCGCCCACGCCCGCCAGATAGGTGCAGCGGCGATCGCCGCCTTCGGGCCTTGCTATTTCAGACCCAAAAGCGCCGAAGACCTCGCTGCGTTCTGCGCGGAGGTCGCCGCGGCGGCCGGTGAGCTGCCGTTCTACTACTACCACATCCCGGGGATGTCCGGCGTGGAGCTTCCGGTCCATGATTTTCTCCAGGCCGCCAAGGGGCAAATCCCCAATCTGGCCGGCGTCAAGTACACACACGAAGACCTGATGGACTTCGGGCGGTGCCTGCGCCTGGACGGCGGACGGTTCGACATGCTCTTCGGGCGCGATGAGTTTGTGCTGGCGGCCCTGGCCTTGGGCGCCCGCGGGGCGGTCGGCACGACGTACAGCTTTGCCGCCCCGCTCTATGCCGGCATCTTCGAGGCCTTTGAGGCGGGCCAGATGGCCGCCGCGGCCGAGAGACAAGCTCGTGCGATGGAGCTGGTGACTGTCTTCGGCCGGTTTGGCGGGCTGCCGGCCGGCAAGGCCATCATGAAGATGATCAACCTGGACTGCGGTCCGGTACGCCTGCCGCTGCGAAACCTCACCGACCAGCAATACCGTAAGCTGCGATCGCGTCTGGAACAGATCGGCTTCTTCGAGTACTGTCTCAAGGCGTAACTCGCAGAGGCGCTATGCACTGTGAGGGCGAGTGACGCGGCGGGTCGGGAGACCCGCCGCGCAAAGGCGCGCAGAGGCGCCGTGCGCTGTGAGGGCGAGTGACGCGGCGGGTCGGGAGACCCGCCGCGCAAAGGCGCCGCGCAAAGGTACTGTGCACTGTGAGGGCGAGTGACGCGGCGGGTCGGGAGACCCGCCGCGCAAAGGCGCGCAAAGGTGCGCAGAGGCGCCGTGCACTGTCGCGGCAACAGACGCGGCGAGACAGGAGCCCCGCCGCGCGGTGGTTTAACAGCGTGAGCAGGGATATCTACATCTTCGCCGGCGGCGGGACGGGGGGGCATTTGTATCCCGGTTTGGCCGTTGCCGAGCAGCTCGGGCGGGTTTCTCCTGAGGCGTGCGTCGTCTTTGCCTGCTCCAACCGGAGCGTGGACAGGCGGATTCTCGATGCCACCGGTCATGCGGTCGTTGCCCAGCCGGTTCGGCCGCTGCCGCGTGGGGTGAGCGGCTGGGGTCGATTCTTCTGGTCGTACCTTCGTTCGGCCGCGCACGCCCGTCGGATGATCCGCGACCTTCGCCCGGCCGCAGTACTGGGCCTGGGCGGCTTTGCAGCGGCCCCGGTGGTCAGAAAAGCTGCAAGGGCCGGCATCCGTACCGGCCTGCTCAACCCCGACGCAGTGCCGGGGGTGGCCAATCGATACCTTGCCGGTTACGCCGAGGTGATCTTCACGCAGTTTGAATCCACGGCCGAGGCGTTTCGGCCGCGCGTTCGGGGGAAGGTCCGATGTGTCGGCTGTCCGATCCGCAGCGAGCTGCTGGGCGGTGATCGCGGCGAGGCGGTCCGGCATTTCGACCTGCGGGGCGACCGCAGGACGCTGTTGATCTTTGGCGGCAGCATGCTGGCCAGTTCGATCAACGAGGCGATCTTTGCGATGGCCGGCGAGCTGGCGGGGATGGGGAATTCCTGGCAGCTCCTGCACGTTACGGGCTCTTCCGGCCGGGATGAGGCGGGTGCGGCCTACAACCGCGCAGGTATCCACGCCCGCACGCTGGAATACTGCCGGCGCATGGACCTTGCCTACGCCGCGGCGGACCTGGCGATCTGCCGGGGCGGCGCCTCGACGATGGCTGAACTGGCCGCGACCGCGACGCCCGCGATCATCCTGCCGTATCCATACCACAAAGACAGGCACCAGGCGCTCAACGCGGCGGCCTTCGTGGCAGCCGGCGCCGGTATCCGCATCGACCAGGCCAAGGACGTCCCGGCCAACGTCGCAGCCCTCCGCGCTACGCTTCTGCCGCTGATGGCCGATGCGACCAGACTCGATCAGATGCGCCAAGCCGCTGGCAAACTGGCAAAACCTGACGCGGCCGAAGAGGCCGCCCGTTGGCTGGCGGACGGGTGAAACCGGAAGAAACGCAGAACGTTTTTCTGGTCCTGGTGAATTCTTGTTTCTCTTAGGGCCGCAGGCCCGTCAGCAGTTAGCCCCGGGCGCCGCCGAAGAGACCGCCCGTTGGCTGGCGGGATAGGTACTTACAGGCAACGGTTGACTGCGACCCGGGCTTGGTGGTAGATTACTCAACAAACGTGGGCACGCACGTCCGACCCGTGGGCTACAACAGGGGCCAGGAACCCCGAAGGAGCGAAACCAAACCATGTCTGCTACTGCGACAATAGGCGCTGCGGCGGCAAAGAAAGCGCTTGGGAAAGTTCTTGATGACATCTACGACCTAGCCAAGCTCGAAATCAAGAAGCGCATAAGGCGGTGGAGGACTAAGCGGAAGATTGACACCCTTTACACGAAGCTTCGCAATGTGCGATTGGTCAAGACGATCTGGCAGGCCGAAAGGGCGGTCGATCTCCTCAAATTCTATCACCCATCCAGGCTCAAGATCGACGGGGAACGACCGATTATCAATGACTTATCGGATGTCCCGTACGAGGGCAACGTGGTTATCCAGGGTACGGTCGGGTTGGGCAAGTCGATATTTTTCCGCTATCTCACGTCTCGGGAAATGGTAAAGGGAGAAGCCCTGCCTGTTTTCGTCGAACTTCGAAGGGTGAAGGAGGGGCAACGTTTAGTCGAGCGTGTTGTGGAGGAGGTCAAATCCCTCGGCGTGGACATCGACGAGCAGATCTTCGTCTTCCTGGCAGATGAGGGAAAGATTGTCCTTCTGCTTGACGGTTTTGACGAGGTGAGGGAAGGGGATCGGGCAAGGCTAATAGACGAAATGGAGTGCCTCGCCAAGCGGCATGAGCGGCTGCGCATGCTGATCAGTTCGCGACCGAACGGGGGCATCGAAAATTCGGCATTCTTTCGCGTCTTTGATTTATCACCATTGAAGGGCGACGAATACAAGGACCTAATCGCCAAACTTGCGGATGACCCCAAGACGTTGTCGGCGATCATTAAACAGATTACCGCGAGCAAAGGCAAAATCGAGCAACTTCTCACGACCCCTCTCATGGTCGCACTCCTTATGGTTCGCTTCAGAGTCGATGGGTCTATTCCAGAAAACATCGTCGCCTTCTACGACGACCTTTTTCCGCTACTCCTGCGACGCCACGACAGATTAAAACCCGGTTATGTCCGGCCTCGGAAGTCGGGGCTTAGTGACCGTGCCCTGGAAGAGATATTCAACGCTCTGTCCTTCCTCACTCGGAAAAAAGGCGAAGGGACATTTACGCTCAAGCAACTCTCCGGCTACGCAAAGGACGCAATTGCCATTGTTGGTGAAGACGCCGATCCAGAGAAATTCCTGGCCGACATAATCGAAATCACTTCACTGGTCGTCGAGGAAGGCGGGGAGTGCGAATTCATTCACAAGAGCGTTCAAGAATATCACGCGGCTTGCTTCATCAAAGAACAGCCGGAGGACACGGGAAAGAGGTTCTATCAAGCTGTCGTAACTGATTGGAGCTCTTGGGACCAGGAACTGGTGTTTCTGGAGAGTATCGACAGGTATCGCTTTCTCAAGTGGTTCCTGATTCCCGAAATGAGGCGAGTACTGGCGTTAGAGGGTCGCCGCCTTCCTGAGCGTTTCGAACCCACGGCCGAAGACGCAGTGAGGCTCTTCGGGGATGATCTATTAGGGTTTCCTGGGGGCGACCATCTTTCGTTAAGACCGTCTTCCTTAGGTTCCCTCTCATGGTCCCTCACCCGCGCATCAGATCACCCTTTCAGCCCTCCTTACGTACCGGCGATCTTCCCGAACGTTTCCACAATCCATGGTCTCCTGGATCGCGGTGAGTTACCTACCGCTGATCATTACGAGCGTCCCAAACCCCCATTTTTTTTAGCGGTCCGTCTGAAAGATCTGATTAGGTGTACGCAATTTTCTGAACCTATTGTTCGTGCGGTGGGGGCTGCGCTTGGAAGCATGTTCGAGAACCTCATTGCTGCACAAAAATTCGTAGCTCATGTTGACGCTAGGGAATCTGTTTTCGAATTCTAACCGGACTCCTTACCAGACCTCGTCACAAACGCGGCTACCCGAATGATGCTTGCGGTTGGGGGAATATGGCCGCCAAGTGGCACCCTAAATCGGCGGGACTTGCAAACCGCGCTGCCAGACGCAAGGGGTTAGCGCCGCGGGACCTTCTGGATGTCTTCCACCCAGGAACCGAGCGTTTCGAGAATTGGACGCCAGGCGTCGCCCGTAGGGGAGTACGTGACCGTTTGACAGTTGCGGCGCTGCAAACTAGGATGACGGCGGGAATGGAGACCGAACGGCAAAGCACGACCGGAGTTCGGCCGGGTGAGGCGAGTGAGACTCGGTGCGAAAGCGGCCGCTTCACGGGCCGTGGCATCCATTTGATCGGCATCGGCGGGGCGGGCATGCGGGCCCTGGCGCAGATACTGCTGGGGCGAGGGGCGATCGTCACCGGCTCGGATCAGACCGCCAGCGGCGCCGTCGAGCGGCTCGTCGCCGCCGGCGCGAAGGTCGCCATCGGGCAGAGGGCTGCCAACCTGCCCGCCAAGTGCGATCTGGTCGTCCACTCCGCGGCCATCGGCCAGCAGAATCCGGAGCTTCTGGCGGCCCGCCAGCGCGGCTGCGAGGTCCTCAAATACAGCCAGATGCTCGGCAGGCTGATGGCTAAGCGCGTGGGCATTGCAATCGCCGGCACGCACGGCAAGAGCACCACCACGGCGATGGTGGCTTACGTGCTTTCGGCCGCCGGCGCCGAGCCGAGCTTTGTCGTCGGTGCGACGGTCGATCAGCTTGGCGGGCCCAGCGGCGTCGGGGCGGGCCGGCACTTCGTAGCCGAGGCCTGCGAGTACGACCGAAGCTTCCTCAACCTTCGTCCGAAGCTGGCTGCCATCTTGAACATCGAGGAAGACCACCTCGACTGCTACGACAACCTCGAGGGCATTGTTGAGGCATTCCGCGCGTTCGCCTCGCAGATTCCGCCCGACGGGCTGCTGGTGGTAAACGGCGAGGATCGCAATGCGCTTGATGTAGCGCAATCGGCAGCCTGCCAGGTCGAGACCTTCGGCCTGGATGGGGCCTTCACTTGGGGAGCGGCCGACGTCTCCATCGAGCGCGGGCAGTTCACGATGGAGGTACTCTACGGCCGCCAGCGCTTCTGCCGACTGGCGGTTCGGCTGCCCGGTCGGCACAGCGCCTGCGACGCGCTGGCTGCTACAGCGCTGCTTCACCATGCCGACCTGGCGGGCGAGCAGATCGCCGAGCTGCTGGGCGGCTTCACCGGCGTCCGCCGCCGGATGATGCTCAAGGCCCAACTTCGCGGCATCACCGTCATGGACGACTACGCCCACCATCCCACGGAGATCCAGGCCACGCTGCGGGCCATCCAGGATCATTACCAGCCGCGGCGAGTAGTCTGTGTATTCCAGCCGCACCAGCATAGCCGAACGCGATTCCTGCTAAGCGACTTCGCCCGCAGCTTCGGCCGCGCCAGCGAGGTGATCGTGCCGGAGATATACTTTGTGCGTGATAGCGAGCTGGAGAAAGATTACATTTCCTCCGAGGACCTTGTGGCGCAGATCCGCCTGAACGGCGGAGCGGCGATCTACCTGAAGACCTTCGACGAAATCGCCCGGCACCTGCGCCAGACGCTGCGAGAAGGCGATCTGGTCGTGACCATGGGGGCCGGGAATATCTGGGAAGTTGCTGATGAAACTGTTCGCTGGCTTGGAAGAGATCGTTAAGAAAGACGCCCCGCTCTGTGAGCACACGTGGTTCGGCATCGGCGGGCCCGCTAAATACTTCATCACGCCGCGATGCGTCGACGAACTCACCCGGGTTGTCAAGTGCTGCGGCGAGAATGAAATCCCCATGTATGTGCTCGGCAGCGGCGCCAACGTACTGGTCAACGATGCCGGCGTTAAAGGGGCGGTCATTCACCTCGGCCAGGGCGAGTTCACGCAGACCAAGCGGATCGCCGGCGGCATAAAGGCCAGCGCCGGAGCGGACATGGGAAAACTGGTCTTGCGGTGCGTCCGCGATGGATTGAGCGGGCTGGAGTGCCTGACCGGCATACCGGGCAGCGTCGGCGGGTGCGTCAAGATGAACGCCGGCGGAGTTTTCGGCGACCTCGGCAACGTGATCGAATCCGTTGAGGTCATGACCGAGGCCGGCGAAATCTTCACCCGCCATCACGACGATCTGGCCTTCGCCTACCGCTCCACGAACATCGCCGCCAAGTTCATCCTCGCCTCGGAATTCCGCCTCACCGAGGACGACCCCCAGCGGGTCCTCAAGCAGGTCAAGCAGATCTGGATATACAAGAAGAACACCCAGCCGCTTGCGAATCGCAATCCGGGTTGCATATTCAAGAACCCGCGCGGGCTCTCGGCCGGTGCGCTGATCGACCAGGCAGGCCTGAAGGGCCGTCACATCGGCGGGGCGCAAATCTCGGACAAACATGCCAACTTCATCCTCGCCGATCCGGGCGGCAAGGCCTTCGACGTGCTCAAGCTCATCGAGGAGATTCGCCAGGCGGTCTACAAGAAGTTCGAGGTCTACCTGGAGCTGGAAATCGAGGTCTGGTGAGATGACAGCCGAGAGCAGCGCCGGGCCGCCAGCCGCCTCCGATGCCAACCAGCCGCGGCGACCCCTCGACATCACGGTGCTGATGGGGGGCCCGTCCTCGGAGCGAGAGGTGTCTCTGATGAGCGGCTCGGCCGTCGCCGACGCGCTGGAACGCGTCGGGCATCGAGTCGCGCGGGCCGACATCTCTCCGGCCGATACCTCCGCGCTGGACCGCAAGGGCATCGACGTGGTGTTCATCGCACTGCACGGTGAGTTCGGAGAGTCCGGCGAAGTGCAGGAAGTGTGCGAGGCCCGCGGTCTGCGATATATCGGCTCCGGCCCGCGAGCCAGCAAGCTGGCGCTGGACAAGGCCGCCGCCAAGCAGATCTTCAAGCGATCGGGGATGAACACGCCCGACTGGATCATCGTTGAATCTTCGCATAAGGCAGATCAGCTCCAGGACCGCCTGGCCGCCTGGCCGCCAGCGGTGGTCGTCAAGCCAGTCAACGGCGGCTCTGCAATCGACATTACCGTTGCCCGCGACTCGGCCGCCCGCGACCGGGCTCTCGAAGCGGTGATCGACAAGTACGGCCGGGCGATGCTCGAGCCGTATGTGCCAGGCCGCGAGCTGACGGTCGGCATACTGGGCGAGCAGCCGCTGCCGCTGCTCGAGATCGCCGTGGCCCGGGAGTTCTACGACTATACAGCCAAGTATTCCGACGGCGCCGGCACGCGATACATCTTCGACCACGGCCTTGATGCCGCCACCACCGCCGCCGCCCAGGCCGCGGCGCTCGCCGCACACCATACGCTGGGCTGCCGCGACCTGTCCCGCGCCGATTTCATCCTCGACGATGCCGGCGAGCTCCAGGTGCTGGAAATCAATACCATTCCCGGCTTCACCTCCCACTCGTTGGTGCCGATGGCCGCCGAGAAGATCGGCATCAGCTTCGAGGAACTGGTCGATCGACTTGTGCAAATGGCCTTGCGGCATCCGGTCCTCTGCTCCGATATCAAGTAGTGGCGAAACCATGTTACGGAAGCCCAAGAAGCCCAAGGAAGGTGGCCCGTCGCGGCTGCGGCGAACCGGACGCGATCGGGGCCCGTCGCATCTGGCGGGAACCGCCTGGATGAAGCCGTTGGGCTTCGTGGCGCTGATCGCGGCCATCGTCGCAGTGGCGGCCTTGGGACTGGCAAAGATGGAACGCCGTGTCCTGGCCGATAAGGCGGGCCGCGCGCCGCGCCGAATGGAAATCCGTCTGGCCAGCCGTCCCAACTGGATGCCCGAGGCCCTTGGGCGGCGGATAGTCGGGACGTTCCTGGCCGCCGAAGCGCGGTACCACGACGAGCAACTGACAGAGACGATCTTCCGCCGGGCCGCGGCGAACCCGTGGGTCCGAGAGGTCTTCCGCGTAATCAAACGTCGCAGCGACTCGCCCGACGTCGCCGTGCTCGAGGTTGACGCCGCCTTCCGCCCGCCGATCGCCAGGCTGCGGGCTCAGAGGGGCTTTGCCTACGTCGATGCCGAGGGCGTCCGCCTGCCGGCTGAGCAGGTTCCGAAATGGGCCGCGATCGAAAAGACCCGCCCAGGCCAGAACGCCAAGCGAACCTACTACCTCTCTCGCCACGATGTACCTGACGGCCGGAGGGCTTCGCAGATCCACTACATCATCATCGAAGGCGTCGTCGCCGCGCCACCCGCGGTGGGGCAGCGATGGCCCGGGCAGGACCTCGCCGCCGGACTGCGAATGGTCAGGCTCGTCGCCGGCAGGCCGTATGCCTGGCAGATCACCGAGGTCGACGTCCGCAATTATGACGGGCGCGTCAGCCGATACGAGCCGCACCTCCGCATGAGCGCCCAGGTGGATCGATCGCGGCCGACCAACATCCGCTTCGGCCGATTCCCGTTGCCCGGCGGGGACTACGTCGTCTCGCCTGAGCGGAAGTTGGCCTACCTGGACGACTACGTTACCGATCACGGCGGCCACCTGGCGGGAATCAACCGCTATATCGACCTGCGCTACGACGAGCTGCATATCAGCATAAACTGACCCAACCGCCCGGCCGGGTGCTGCTCAACTGGTCACCAGGTTCCGAGTCCTTTGGCAACCTCTTGTTTGGCCGTCTGCGCAAACTCGGTGATCTTTGTGCCCTTTGTGGCAATCTCTTTTTTGGCCGCTTGCGCATTCTTGCGCATTCTTGCGCGCCCTTGCGCATTCTTGCGCATTCTTGCGCGCCGTTGCGCGCCGTTGCGCGCCATTGCGCATTCTTGCGCAAACTTGCGCACCCAATTTCGCCTAAGGCCTTCCGGCTGCGGAAGTTACGAATTTCAGTGTCCAAATAGAGTGTTTTTCCGTTTTCGGCTTTTGGCTTTTTGGGTGTTTTCCAATCCCTGGCCGTGCCTATTCGGTTGTCAAATAGCGTGTTTCAATCGTCAATCGTCAATCGTCAATCCCGGCGCGCCGGGACTCACCTCTCACCTGAGCGGGCGCAGAATGCGGCCGCTCCTCACCTTCTCCGGCGACCTACCTCTTTTGCGCGCGCAAATGTGTAAGTTGGGCGGTACTGCGAAGCGGCAAACCCCGGCCTGGCCGGGAATAAGAAGATTCCATTTTTCGGTGTAACTTTCGGACCTCCGATGCATTTTTGCGCGCGCAAAAGTGTAAGTTGGGCCGCAGAGGCTCAGAGGCCGCAGAGGGTTAGGAGAACTCTCGACAAACGGTTCACCGCAGAGATCGCGGAGCGCGCAGAGGGATACCAGAGTTCTCAGTAGTGGGTCAGTTGGGGGGCTAGAGCAATTAACGCTTATCTGTAGCGTTTGGCCTGGCTGCTGCGTCGCGTAGCGGCGTCGCCCTGCATCGACGATCCATCGGGATCGCCTGCTTCGGGCTCCTTGCTACGCTCGTCCTCGCCGACGGCCAAATCGCTACACCTAATCGTTAAGTGCTCTAGAAATTCTCTCAGAATCCCGTCGACTTTGTCGATAGAGATGTTAAGATATAGTAGAGCTTAACGGCCGTTAAGATAATAAAGCACTTAACTTCCGATTCGAGATACAAAGCATGCCCCAAATGACTGTCCCACAACTCGCCGAAGCGATGGGCCTAAGCCGTGTTGCGGTCCATGGCAGAGTTAAAAAAGGCCAAATCCGCGCCAAACGGATTGGACACAGCTATATCATCTCCAGCGAAGAAGTTAGCCGTGTGCTCCGGACGCGCTTGAGCGCCGCTGACCGAGCAAAGATTGACAAAGCAGTAAGACATGTTGTGGCCGAGTACGGCCAACTTCTGAAGCGGTTAAGCAGAGAATGATAGAGCGGCTCCATCTCATAGAAGTAGAGCATCTCGCTTTCAAATTGGCACAAGCGCATCTAGCCTTTGATGAGCCAATTCCGGATTTTTCCACACGATTCCCGAATATCCTGGAAAGCTGCCTGGCCGTGCCGTTTCAGAAATTCTACGGCAAGGAGCCTTATCCCTCATTGGTCTCCAAGGCCGGCATCCTGTTCTATTTGCTAATCAAGAACCATCCGTTTCAGAACGGCAATAAGCGAATAGCCGTTACAACTCTGCTGGTTTTCTTAAGAAACAATGGGAAATGGCTGAGCGTTGAGACAGAAGACTTTCACGAACTCACAGTCTGGATAGCAAAGAGCAAAGCGACAAAGAAGGATTTTCATGTTATGGCCATTGAGACCTTCATTAGAAAGCACCTCGTGGCAGCTCGCGCAAAAGTGTAAGTTGGGCCGCAGAGGCTCAGAGGCCGCAGAGGGATAGAGGTTTCTTAAGCTCTCCGAAAGCGTAACTTCGCGCGGCGGGGCTCCCGTCCCGCCGCGTTTTGCTGAAACGAAGCCCAACAGTCCACGAATTACACGAATTACCCGGGGGTGGCATCCCGAATCCTCGGGACTCGCTAGCCGTGTTCCTTGGTATGGGTATTTGTCGGCCTTTTCGGCAACATGGCTTGCAAGCAAGCCATGCCACCCGCCGCAGAGGGTTACGTTGATCTCAAGGTTTTCCAGTTGACGACAGTTGCGCCAAGGCTTAAAGGATATATCAATGGGGTTGCACCTTTCTGTGCTCGGCGTTGCGAGAGCAGCCTCGAAGGGACGATTCGCTGCGAGCGTCTAACTCGGCCGAGCTTTATGACTGGAGTCAAACTATGCGAACCGCCAGTTGGATATTTGGCCTGATCTTCCTGGCCTTTGTGGTGGGGGTCTTCTGGTTTGGCCCCAAGGAACTTTCACCTCACCAGAATCGCAACCTAGCCCTGATTGCAGCTCTGCTGGCTGGCGTGTTCGGGGTCTTTCTAAGCGGTGGAATCGTGGTTAAGCTTAAAGTCAAGGGGCTGGGTCAGAGAATGGTCACGCAGGCCTTCGGCGGCGCTGCGCTTTTCCTTGTCGTCCTTTTCTGGTGGCAATCAGGCCTTGGACCAACGGACCTACAACCCGGCCCGCAGTTCCAGGGCGGCAAGGCCGACCTCATGGGCCAGGCCCGCGATCAAGCCACTGTGAAACAAGTTCGGGCGGGCGACATCGACAGCGGTGGCGGCTCACTTGTCGGAGGCGTCGACGAGCCCGCGAAAAACGAGCGCCTCGACCTGAAACGCAAGATTGCAACCGCCGCATACTTGAGGGGCGAGATCGAGACGGCCGAAGCAGCCGTGAACGAAATCCTCAGCGAAGACCCCGACGACCTCTTTGCCCTGAACCAGATGGGTCACATTCATTCGCTCCGAGGGAAACTCGACCTGGCAGAAAAGGCGTACCTGCGCGTCTTGGAATTGGCCACCGAGGTCGGCGATTCAGAATCCGAAGCGGCAGCGTACGGGAACCTCGGTCTTGTCTACAGGAAGCGGGGCGAGCTCGACAAGGCCGAGGAGATGCACGGCAAGTCACTGGAGATTGAAGAAGAACTTGGCAACAAGAGAGGCATGGCCGCCAACTACGGCAACCTTGGCCTCATCTATCAGACGCGTGGCGAACTCGACAAGGCCGAGGTGATGCACAGCAAGTCACTGGAGATTGAAAAACAACTTGGCAATAAGGAAGGCATGGCCAAGGACTACGGAAATCTTGCCCTTGTCTATCAGACGCGTGGGGATCTGGACAAGGCAGAGGCGATGCACCGCAAGGCACTCGCAATTGACAAGCAACTTGGCAATAAGGAAGGCATGGCAGCTCAGTACGGCAACCTTGGCATTGTCTACGCAGAGCGCGGCGATCTGGACAAGGCGGAGGAGATGCACCGCAAGGCGCTAAAGATCGACGAGGAGGTTGGCCGCAAGGAAGGGGTGGCCAGCAACTACGCCAACCTGGGCGTTATCTATGAGCAGCGCGGCCAGGTCGATAAGGCGCGGGAATATTGGATCAAGGCGCGAGACTTATTTGCCAATATCGGCATGCCTCACACGGTGAAAGAGGTCCAGGGGTGGCTGGATGGACTGGATGAGGGGGAGAAGGAATAGGTGTGTGGCACGGCTAGCTCGCTAGCCGTGTTCGCTCGGAGGGGTATTTGTGGGCCTTCTCGGCAACATGGCTTGCAAGCAAGCCATGCCACCCGCCGACGACTACGGCGAAAGAAGAACGCCGGCGCGGTGGGATTTGCCCCGGGACGGCCGGAATCGTATTGTTGAGATTGCCTGAATTTAGCAGGGTGTAAATAGATCTCTCTGGCAGGGGCTTTTCCGGAGGGCCAATCCAACGGCCTCGAGAGTTGCCATGAGCAGCTTCATCAGCGGGCTTATGCCCGCTCGAAGCTACGCATTCAACAGTCTGCGTGTTGCGGCCAACCGCACGGCCGATACGCCGGCGAGCTTGGTCTATGCCGTGCGCTGGGGCGGGACGTATCAGGACGCCCAGCCGCCCCGGCCGCTCGAGATGCCCACCACCTCGCGCCTGCGGGACCTGTTCGCCAGCGAGGTATTCCTGCCGGACCCCGCGCACGTCGATCAGTGGCTCTAGTACTGCGTAACACGCGAAATGATGGAAAGTCCAAGCGAGCCGCGACCGTCAGGGAGCGGTATATAAAGCGTTCTGATCGGCTTGACCGTTCCCTGACGGTCGCGGCTAAGCGCCTTGATATACGCGGCGGGACAGGAGTCCCGCCGCGCAAAACTTCCGTGACCGCTCCTTGACGGTCGCGGCTAAGCGCCTTGATATACGCGGCGGGACAGGAGTCCCGCCGCGCGAGACTTATGTAAGACCGCTTAGCTACTGCCGGCACTACAAGCCCAGACTTTTCAATGCCGGATACATCTTCTTATAGGCGGCGAAACGGCTCGTATAGTAATCGAAGCATTCCGGGGACGGCTGGACGGTCCACCCCGCTCGAACCATCTCGGCCGCGAGGTTCTCCACTGGGGTCTTTACATCGGCCGACCTTGCCAGCATGGCGGCGCCGAGGCAGCCGGCTTCGGTCACGTTCATGACCGTTACCGGCTTGCCGATGACGTCGGCTTTCAGTTGTGTCCATATCTTCGATTTTGCTCCGCCGCCGACGGCTCTAAGTTCGTCAACCTTACAGCCGGAGTGTTCCAGAATTTCCAGATTCAGCCGCATCTCGAATGCGACCCCCTCGAGCAGGGCCCTGATAATCTCCCCGCGTGACGTTGACAGCCGCAAGCCCAGTATTGCTCCTGGGGTTTCAGTGTCGAAATACGGCGTGCCGCTTGGCGTGAAGTATGGCAGAACCATCAGGTTGGACGGCTTATCACCGGCGGCTTCCAAGAGAAGATCGTATGCGTTTGTGCCTGTCTTTTGTTCGGCTGCTACTTCGGCGGCGCCGAATTCGTTCCTGAACCACTTGAGGATGTTCCCGCCGGTCAGGCTGAAGGCGGCGGTCGTGTACATGCCGGGGATGGTGTAGTCGTACGTGCAGAGATTGCTCGTTCGCAGATCATCAGAGAACACCGGCTCGGAAAGTACCGGCATAATGCATTCGACGGTTCCCGTGGCGTAGACAGCCGCGCCTGGCCGCGTGACGCCTGCCCCCAATGCAGAGCACGGCTGATCGTGCCCGCCGGTTGCCACGAACGCCCCCTCGGCCAAGCCCAATTCGCGCGCTATCTCGGGCTTGATCTGTCCGGCGTTTGAGCCGGACGGCACCGGCCGAGCCAGCTTCTCCGGCGCCAGGCCGATCGCGTCCAGAATGTCCGCGTTCCATTCATGCTTGCGAACGTCAAAGAGCATCGTTCGTCCTGCCAGCGGCCAACCCATCTGCGGCTCGACGCCCAAACGATGCCCCAGCAGATCTTCGTAGCAGAGGAACTTCGCCGCCTTCTTCCAGACATCCGGCCGGTTGTCGCGAAGCCAGAGCAGCTTGAACAATGAGAACATGGGATGCGCGGTGTGGCCGGTTATCTGGTAGAGCTTTTCTTGACCGAACGATTCGGGGAAGCTGCGGACGTAATCGACTGCCCGCCTGTCGGAAGATACAGGCGCGCCGGCGAAGGCGTCGCCGCGGGCGTCTATCGGAGTAAACGCCTCGCCCTGACTTGAAACGCCGAGTCCGCGAATCGAGCCTCTCGGCGCCCGGACCGCCGCCTCGGCGATTACCTCAAAGCACTTTTCCATCACCTCATTAGAGTCCAGCTCCGCCCAATCGCCCTTCGGCGAGATGACATCGTATTCGCGATAGGCGGCCGAGACCCCGCAGCCGACTTCGTCGAAGACTACGGCCTTGCAGCCGCTCGTGCCGATGTCCACTCCCATGTAATGATTCATTTCCATCACAATGCAATGGCCTTAATGCCTGTCTGCTCGCAGAAGGCCTTTAGTTCTTCGTAGAGATGCTCGCCGTAGCCAAGACATGCATATTCGTTGTACCACGCCTCCAGCAAGGCGTCGATGTCGCAATGTGCGGTCACGAATCCGTGCGGCCAGAACGGAATTCCGCACTCATTCTTGCGGGTCTCCAGTGTCTCTGCCGGCGGCTCGAAGATGCTGCATCGCGTGATGACCATCTCGAATTCACCGTCGTTGCGGCCCATTCTTGCCAGAACGCCTTTGCCGACCTTGCAGACCAAGTTCACGGAAAGTCCGCCTGCCTCGCCCTCTGTGGGGATACCGTGTTGGGCAAAGCCGGCCGGTCCGAGTTTTCCGGCAAGGGACGGCGGACACGCGCCGTCGCCTATGATCTTTATCTCGTTATTAGACTTGTCGATATGCTGAAGATCGCCGTAGTAGACGCGCTCGGTGCTCAGGTCCGTCAAGAGCTTGACGGTCATAGCCGTGTTGAAATCGCCCAGGTTCGACGTGCTCACGCCGTCTTCCAGCATCATACTCTGTGCGAAGCAGGTGGCGCTGTATTCGCCGGCCAGGCCGGGGAAAGATTGGATGGTATAGAAATCCCAGTTCTCCCGTTCGACTATCTTCTTTATCGCGAGATAGAGGCGAACCGACCGGTCCGATATCTCATCGGCGGGAATAGGCTCCGAGAAAAGCTTCTGGATTCGCTTTCTGGCATCGGCAACTTCGCTATCCGTAACGGCCTGGGCGGTTTTGAGCAGCGAAGTAGTGTCACGGGAGTCGATATCTATGCCAAAGCACTTCATCCACTGTGAAGGATCTGCAACCCCGCATGTCTGGCCCATTCCGCGCCCTCCGAACGTGCCTATGGTGCTCATGTTCAGGCGGTTCTTCATCGCACTGGCCCGGCAGTAGGAAACGATCTTCTCGATCTCCTTCGCCTCGTCGTATCCGCCGTATACGAAGCGGTGCCGAAGGCCTATTTCCTTCATTGCCCCATGCATGACCAGCCCCCCGACGGGCCGCCAGCCCTGACTGCCCGGATTGGTCCAGAGGACGATCCCCTTACCGCTGCCGGCGAAGTCGCGGATTGCGGCTATCATGTGGGCGGCCCATACCCACGTCCCGGAGAACAGCACAACCGCATCCAGGTCGTCCATCTTTCTGAACTTCGCGAAACACTGCCTGGCCTCGGCCTTGGTCGCCAGAATCACATCATGCGCAACGAGTTGCAGGCCGGCGTCCTTGAGGGCCTTCTTGGCGCTTGCTATCACCTTGTCGTCTATGAACGGGCTGCCCATCGGGTCAGGCAGTCCGTCCTTGTGAACACCAAAAACGATGAATCCAACTTTAGGCTTTATCATGACGCGCTCCTTTTGAGCTTGGTCTTCCTTAATTGCCGGTGACCGGCACGGGTGGTTTTGGCCTGATTGTAATCGTTGAGAGAGCCCCCAGCCATCCTAGCCTGTTGTTGAACACCACGCGCAAAGGGTGCGCCCACGGCGCTTGCCAAGGCGGGAATAATCGGCGTAAGGGCCATCTGGGACGGGGCTTAACGCTTCCCATATCCGCCGGCAGGCAGCGATTAACCTCAAAAAGATGTTCTCAAATCCGGGAAATTCCCTTAGAATAGGGCTGTACCCAGGAGACTTACGCTCTAGCTGCGCGATGACGTGCGAAGTAGCGAGGTTTTTGCTTTTGGCGAGTTCCTCTCGCTAAGCTCAAACTCAACTCACAACGCTTAGCGGCCGGACCAAACGGAGGCTGTAGAGGGCGGTTAGCCTTGGCAACCGCCGAAACGTCCGGGCAGACGCCCACGAGGTCGGCACTGATGCTCTGGAATTCGGGAGAAAAGGAGAATTCGCAAATGTGTTTCAAGTCCAGATCCTTATGTCAGGCTGCATTGGCTGTGTTGGTTGTCGCTGTTCTCTGTGGCGCGGCCCAGCGTGCCGCCGCCTACGTCCCCGGGGACAGCGTGCCCATAGACGAAGTCGGCGAGGTCGTGGACGTCCTGCGGCTGGGCTTTGACCACTGGTCGGCGGCCTCCGGCGACCCTACCGGCGATACGTATCATGGCGTCGCCGACGTCGACGACGCTGTCGGCGACCACCAGTGCACATTTACTGTCACACCGTACCAGGAGTGGGATGCGGTGGCCGAGGACTACGGGTGCTCTTATTGGCCCTTCACTCTGGACCCGAACAACGTGATGAACTTCGTGATGACGGCCCCCGAGGCAGGGCAGTACGTCGTTGCCTTTCAGGCATTGGTCAACTCGGCCGGGCATTACTTCCTGGAGTACCAGAAGGACGGCAATTGGATACAACTGCCGGAGTTCGGCACGGCGCCAGGTGATCCATATCAGACGATCATCTTTTCCTTCGTGGTAGAGACCGGTGCGGGCCAGACGGAAATCCCGATGAAGTTCTACTCCACCGCATACAAGCTCGCCCTCAGCGGGATCATACTTGCCAAGTTCACGCTGGATCCCTTCGAAGGCAGCGCGACCTCGGGCTATCCCCACGGCAACATTCTGTTCGACCCGAACGAGGCTTCGGAGATCCTTGCCAAGTTTACGGCCACCCCGTTCCTTTCCTCCGCGTACGCGGACGTCAGGAATCACGCCAACGCCTTTCCGCCCCTATATAACTCAATCACCTCCGGCAAGATGATGGAATTCCGCAAGAAGCTCCTGATCAACGCGATCCTGAGCATTATCGAGGACAACCCGACCAGGTTGGATGTGGCGATTCAACTGATCGAGAAGCCGCTTGGCTGGGGCGAGTTTCGCTCGTACGGAAGCCTTCATCACGGCGGGCTGATCCGGACGCTGGCGATCGCGTATGACATCCTCTACGACCACCTGACGGAGACCCAGCGGGACGATATTCGCCGGCTGATCGACAAGGAGGCCAGGGCGCTGTATGTCGAATCGATTACACAGGACATCTGGGCCCTCGACACCAGTGGAGGAAACTGGCAGGCGGTCTGCCACTCGGGTATGGGCGCGGCCGGAATGGTCCTGCGCAATGAAAGCCGATACGCACAGCAATACTTCGACTGGGCGCTGTACCAATGCAAGGTCTACCTCAGGACCATGCTGGGTCCCGACGGAAGCTGCTACGAGGCCTACGGCTCGTACTTCAACTACGGCCTGGGCAACCTCACCAACTTCTTCGTCATGCTCAAGAACGTCACCGGCGAAGACCTGTTTGGCTATGACAACAACGTCATCCAGAAGACCGTCCCGTACAGCCTCTATCTGATGAGCCCCATCCGCGATGGTTTCTCCAACCTCGACGACACCGATTACGGCTACTACATGAACGGCATGATCGTCATGTCGTGCCTGGCGAGATACAGGCAGGACCCGCTGGCGCAGTGGCTGGTGCGCAACTACGGCGGCGATGACTCCGGGCGGTCGTATTTGCCGGGCTGGCGGCCGTGGGAGAGAATCTATCCCTTGCTTTGGTATGATCCGAATATGGGGGTGGAAGACCCCGACACTTCAGCCCGCACGCCGCTTGCCGGTGCGTTCATCGCCGATCCCGCCCCCGAAACTGCCCGGTGGGGCAACGGGTACGTTGTGATGCGGACGGGCTTCACCTCCAAGGATGACATTGCCCTCATGCTCCAGTGCGGCGATTCGGGCGGATATCACGGGCACGCCGACCAGGGCAGTTTTCTTCTGACGGCCTACGGCGGCCAACTCGTCAGCCACGTCGGCAAGTACGGCAGCTACAGCGGCGCCGGCAACGCCTGGGCGCATAGCTCAAAGGGCAACAGCGTGATGCTGATCGACGGTAGGGGCCAGGTAGACGATCACAAGTTCGGCAACGGGCGCAAGAAACGCGACGGGACGGTTGACGACTTTTATCACGACGCCAACATCGCCGATTATGTGCTCGCCAACTCAAAGAAAGCCTACGACGACGGCAACAACCCCGTCGACCACGCGCTGAGACACGTTCTTTTCGTGAGAAAGCCCTTGCGTCGCGGCTACTTCGTGATCGCTGATGATGTGCAAAGCAGCGAGGCCGGCGAGCACGACTACTCCTGGCTGTTGCATAGTGCGGCCTACCATAATCCGTCCTTGGGCACCCAAGGGACGTTTCGGTTTACAAAGGGGCCCATGAGCTGGGGTGTCAGCGGATTCGAAGGGCGCGACTCGACGCTGCAGGTGATGTTCGCCCGCCCGCAAGATCCCACCATGGTCAGGGTAGCCTCTGAAGCCGGTACCTCCTTCCCACCGTACGTCAAGTCAACGTATCGCGCCCAACGCGGCGTCTTCGTGGCACTTTTGTATCCGGAGAACGACCGCCTCGGGATCTCAACGCCGGCCGTCACGCGAATCGACGAGGGCGAGCTGGCCGGCTTCGCCATCGAGGAC
>SDBT01000565.1_pt1 | contig 59062 bp, 37 predicted proteins | sample 2277101 | NCBI WGS metagenome assembly SDBT01 (sample SAMN10404973, study PRJNA504765) | marine sediment metagenome | isolation source: marine sediment core GS10_PC15, 103 cmbsf | place: Arctic Ocean: Southern Knipovich Ridge | collected 2010 | reverse complement strand
GGTCTGCCAGGTGGGATTGATATCTAAAAATGCTCTTTTTAACCGGATTAATTTTTTTATAAGTGACATACGCATTTTGGGCGATTTTTCTTCCATATTTCTCAGCCTGCTCATAATGACTGCCGGCTCTCTCCCCAATCACTGACTGGTCACCCTGTGCTCCATTGTAGTACATACAAACAGCATCGCGTCCGATCAAGACTTCAAGTTCTCGTTGCAGATATCCCGGCCACCCGGCGGAGACCAGCATGTCCTCATCGCTCATGATCGTCGGATGTGCTGTCCAGTTGACCAGGATTGCCAGGGGATTCCCGTTATCAAGATCTATTCTTGTGACAGTCAGATCACGATCCACCGCTGCATCATTTCTGCGATTTCGGTTCAGACCTTCAACTATTTGCTTCTCCGTATCAATCAGAACAGGCTGAAAATCCTGATCTGCTGTTTTGACGGCTGTAATGATCTTATCCACAACAAAGTCGAGGAGTTTTGGTTGATAAATGCCAATATAAGGATTATTGAGAACATTCTTGTCATTCAGCGCAGACATATCCAGGCTTGCATGGCTATGACTGGGAAGAATCATTATATTTTCCATTCCCCAACCATTTTCGGCCAGTTTCTCAACCACGGCGGGTTTTACATTGGGTGGTAAGGCTAGAATGTCCATGGTGATCAATGCATACTTTTTCTCTCCGTCACTGAGAACTAATGCTTTTACCCAGATATCGTCGTGGACGCCCTCGGCCGGTTTGCTCATCCGTGCACCGTAACCGCCAAGCGCATATTTCATCTCAAGAGGCGGTGTTAATTTTAATTTCGCCACATTTGCCTTGAGTGGTACCGGTTCTGGATTCTCTCCACAGGCGGAAAGAATCAGAATTAAGCATAAAATTAATAGAATCAGTTTTTTCATGATTTACTCTTCTACTCAAGATTATTTATTTCTCGCAGCGTGCGCAGCGATTTTTTTCCACGAATTACACGAATTTTAACGAATTTCACGAATTTTTTTCATTTTAAATCCTGGAAGATTCAATCCCGATAAGTCAACAGGATGTTGACGCTTTTATCGGGATCCTTTTTCCACTTACCTTATACCTTTTGTCTTTGTTTGTCCGGCGGATCCCTTTGGGGCAGCCCTGCGTTGCGCTATGATAAGATCAGGCTAATAGATTAACGGGCTACTGGAAATCTCGTTCAAATTTTGCTTTTAGATCAGCGAATTGACCCTGGAACCAATAAATTTTACCACGCAAGGCACGCATGGTATTAGCAGGCGTATTACCAATATTTACAATGCTGTGCAGACAATCTGCCGGATGATGGTTCGTTACATGGGTTGTTCTTTCCCAAAATATTCCGCTAATCCAGGTTTTAGTGTTGTCTACCCTGAATATTAATCCATTATCGGCAGGCGCATCCATCTTCGCCTTATATGCGCCAACCTCTTCGGGTAAACGTCCCTGCCATCTTAGTTTATCGATTTTAATTCCCAATGGCGTCCGGCATCCGACAGATAATGGAAGTGCAGGTAAAGCTTGTGCATGGTCATTTCGCCAGACATAGGTCAAACTTGTTTTATTTTCTATATGTTCCTCCTTAGCCCACAGATCATATTCGCTAAACGCTGGAGTTAGAGCAATCTTTTGCCGCCATTCTTCATTAGTCTGGCCACTCAATCGAAAACATTGCTGAACACCATAGTAGGCAGGCAGCCCCTCATTAAAGGTCTGAATAGTCAGGAGAATCTCAATACCATCGTCCACTGGCAACAGATAATATGTCCATTCCTGTTTAACCCAGTGATCATCCTGATTAATATGACGATTATAGATATAGACATTCGGCCTATTCGCAAAGTAATCTATCTTCTTTCTCACATTATCCCGATTTATACCTACGTCTTCAGATAAATCCAGAGGGATATCACCATAAATGAGCGGTGTATGTTCGAAGAACCGGTAACCAATACGATTTCCGGGATGATCTTTATGGGTAAACGTTGCAAATCCTTTTTTTTCTACAGCAGAGACAAGTATTGGAGATATTTTAGCAGAATCTGACATTTCCTGATTTCTCTCTGTACAACCAATCAGAACACCCACCATTAGCATTATGGAAAATTGCGCTGCTATCAATGTTTTTCTCCTTGTTTTGTGATGTTTACCAATTTTTCGGAATTTTAGCAATGCATACATCCGGATTACCAAATTTATTTGTGGTAAATTCTACACTTTTTCCGTATAAATCCCAACCCACATGGGGATGGGCCCCGGTCCCATAGGTGCGGTGGCCTTCCGTCAGGATGCGCATCCGCGTTGTTTTAGCATTAAACAGGGCAATGATACCATGCCAGTTATCCGCTGCGACCCAGCGACCATCAGGGCTGCCCGCTGCATGCCACCAATTCACTTTTGATATCTCACGTTTACTGCCACTTTCCCACCAGCTACCTGAACCGATAATGCGAATTTCCCCGGTCTTAAGATCAAGTGCCTTTACATGGGCCTCCTCTGGCCGATGACCACCGATAAAAGTAATCTGATCATTGACCCACCAGCATTCATGGGTGGCTAGCTCACCAGGTTTTTGGAAAAAGGCAGGTAAGGGCATACCAACATTCGTATTGACAAACCAGATCCTGGAATGAGGTGGTTCATTTGGATCCAAGGGCGCCGTATCACCCCCATATCTACCGTTGAATGATAGTAAATCCGGGCGGGTCCAGCTAAACTGTATATGCCCTGTGGCAACAACCGGCTCAGCAACAACTCTGGTTTTGCCTGTTTTTATATTGGCAACAGCGATATAATTCTGCTCATCAATGGTATATCCGAAACTGACCAGGGTCGCGTCACTGTTCTCGTTAAGACCGGAAATCCGACTTGAGTTTTGCGGATACTCACAAATTTTTCTCTCGGTGACTGATACTTTTATTTCTGGCGTTTGGCTAAGGTGTATACCCCATTCATATATTCCCCTTTCTTTAATAACATATACTTTATTACCTTGCCTGGAGGCCACGGCCGTATGGGCCTGCACATCTTCTTTTCTGTTAAGGCGAACAAGTTTACCACTCGCCGCCAGGTAGCCATAAAGTTCATTTCGTCCGCTTCTGTCTGAATAAAACAGCATCATTTCTCCATCCAACAACCAGCAGCGATCATGAAAATAAAGATTGTTGTCATTGGCTTTATCAGAGGTTACATAGATTAATTCGGCACCGCTCTTTTCATCCTTAGCGACTTTTCGTTCAGATGGCAGAATCTCACACTCCCAAGACTGCGAATTAGCAGAAACTACTATTCCGACAACAAAAACAAACAAAACAATCAAAATTTGAAATTTTTTAGACATGGTCTCCTCACCTGGTTTATCTTTTAGAATAATTTATTAATCTTATTAATTTAGTTCCAGCGATTCTGAACTCCTCTCTATTCTCTTTTCTCTCCACTCTTTTCCCGTTTCATTCTCCCCACTCTTCACCCTCCACTCTCAACTCTCTACTCGAAAGAATCCCATATCCAACCAATCACATAAGATACCAATATCCTTCGCATGATGGCCCGGTACGACAATCCAGTGTTGACTGACTCCCAGATCTAAAACGGTCTTATAGAAATTCTTGATCGGTAAGTTGATTTTGCACAGTAGATGACTGTTTCCCTCCAGGACTTCGGAACCCGGCATGGACTCTCCTTCAAATACCGTAAATCGAAGTCTGTCTCCGTCAAAGATGCAATTAACCGCCGTTACCGGCCCGGGCCTGAACTTAAAATACGTACAGGCTCCGCCAAATCCACCGGCATTTTTGTACTCTATATCCGGAATAATTTTTACCGGTATTCCGGGATCGGCATTCACCGCATTATGATAACCCGCATGTCCCATCAAAAGAGCATTATTTTGAAGATCTGCATTCAATAATTCTGAATAAAAGGGTCTTTTCCCAGTAAAATTTTGTATCAAATACATGGCTATTCCTGCAGATGCATCAGCCTCCATACATATAACAGTTTCCCTGACTGTTAAATGAGGATTTTCCAGACAGGGTCGCAAGCCAAATGATTCATGGATTTCGTCACATACGTCATTAATTGCCAGAATATCCAGATTTTCACTGGCAACAATCTGTTCCAGGGCGAGGGCATATCTAACCCCCTCGTTCAGATTCTCATCGGAAACTTCAATCTTTACTTTAGATAGATAGCGTTTAAAATCATTTATATCATCCATAGTCATGGATTGTGCCAACACTTTAACCTGTTTTAGTTGAAGGTATTTTATTCTGATGCCATATCTTGCATTCAGAACTTCATCATTGACATGCGTAACAAGCATCTGGTCGCAATGATAAGGCAAAACCCCACAGATTGCAGTGCTCAATTTCTTTCTGACTAAAAATGATTTACAATGCGTCTCAATTTCATCATAAACCTGCTTGTCTTTATAGTAACCGCTGACACTCCGATATAGATAACCCGCTCGTTTCAGATAACCACTCATTTGCAGGGTACCGACAGAACCTGAACCCTTCAGCATTTCATCAAAAGAAAGGAAATCTGGTAATTTTTTATCTGGCATGAAGGTACAAAGCAGGATAGGTAAATTTTGAAGATGTTGGAGTGCAGCGACAAGAATCTGATCTTCACACCACATGAGCGGGGCAAGGATCAAACCATCAACTTCGGCTCCGCCAATCAATCCGGCATCTCTGCCAGCCTGCTCTTCAGAAAAAATGATTCCATGATATTCAATGTCAGCAAAAACCTTAAGTTTTGTTATAATTTCCGTGGCAATTTCCTCAACCATTTCTGACAACGATGAACTTGATGATTGCAAACCCACCTGACGAAACCAGCCGGAGGTTAAAAACAATATACCGATTCTTGGAATCATATTTCATTTATCCAGATCATTATGTGATTTAGATTATTATAAACTCTTTCAAGCTCACCAGAATCTGATCTAAATTTACATAAAATTTATAATTGTTATTGAGTAAAGTTTTGATCTGAGGGGCGGGAGTGCTCTTTACTTATTCAATAATACTGCATTTAAGCCAATGTAAAGGTTCCTTCCTTTAGCCGGCAAATTATTGATGCTCAAATGTTGATGATAAAAAAGATCAAGAATATTCTCAACACCAAATTTTAGTTCTAAATTGCTGCCAATACCCATCCTACCCCTAAAAAACCAATCTGCATGAGGGCCGGTTTTGTCTTCCAATGTGGTTAAAAAAGCAACCCTTTTCTGAGAATCCGCATATATTGCACCGGTTGAAAGCCAGTAACGTCCGCTGTGAAAAGAAATATTCAGATCACCATTCAGGGGTGGAATTAATGGCAAAGGTTCATGGAAAGATTTATTCTGCCCACAGGTATAGGTAAGCGTGAATGACAGGTTGAGAGAATGGGCCAGATTTAATAATATAAGAAATAGCCATAATTTTCCATATGTGTTGGCATCCGCTCTCCTCTGGCCAGGGATAGGGAGAATGTTCGGTTGTCCTGAGCAGAATATTCAAACACCGTACAAAAGTACAGGATTTATACACCAGTGATAATCTATGCTTCCAGCCAGATTAGATAGATTTACGTCAGCAAAATTCAGCAGATACGCAGGCGAGACATTATGAGTAAATTTTATCCGGATTAAAATATATAAAAGTTCTGGGGAGGATGTTCAATCTTTTTTATGATATCATCTGATAGTCTTTGCACCTATAAATTTTGACGCGAAAATATTTTAAACGAAAGAACAAGCGGAAGAATGACCCAGAGAATCAATCCAAAGATACCATAGAGCATCGCCATCCATGAGGATCCTGCCAATTTTAGCAAAGTTGCTCCGGCCGGACCAAAAAACTCTAATCCTCCAATTGATATTAAAGAGAGAACCCTGACAATATCGATTGGATTACCCAATAAGCCAAATATAAGTGTGTACTTTAAGGCCAGCGGTGTAAAGTACAGGGTGGTGCCCAATATCAACAAACCATAGACTACTTCAAAAAACACCCAAACACCGATAGCGGCCCCCAGGGCAATTTGTTGTCTGTTCGATATCTGTGATATGAGAATTGCACAGCCGGTAAAGATAATACCCAAAAACAGGGAAAACATAATCACCAGAGCATATCCTGTCCCCCCATCTGTACCAATGATTAAAGCTATCAAAATCCCAGGGATTGTAAAGCCTATAATTGTTGCACCAACCAGCGTAAACAGCAACCCCAAATATTTACCAACAATCACCTGAAAACGCGTAACCGGCTGTGCGACCAGCAGTTCCAGATACTCTTTATTTGAGATAAAACTAAATACACCTAATAAAAGTGAAAAAAGAGGTACAATAAAACCTGATAGGTTGATGAGGCTGGTTGAGGTACGCGCAAAATCCTGAAATCCGGAATACCCGGATGTAACCATACCAAAATATGAAATAAGAAAAGTAAGTATTGCAAACAAAGCGGCAAAGGTTACAACCCATTTATTCCGCCTGTTTAGTATAAATTCCTGTTTCGCAATGAGTATGATAGGATGATTCACATGACCTCCTCATCACTTGTGTGGGCGCCAATGACCTTAACCATACCAAGTGTGCTATTGTCTGAAAGGCGAATAATGGGGAACCCTTCCCCTGGTTTATCAGCGAGCATCCGAATTACTACAGATTCCCCTCCTGCCGGGATCTCTATATTTGTCATTTCTTCATAACCTTTTAACTGAATCGAATCCCGAAATCCCGGTTCAGTCGGCATGAATATCCATTCCACGATATCATCTTTACTTAACAGAATAACCTGCGGCTTTATCCCTTCAGGGGAAACGTGCACCTCAACTTTTTTATCTGCTTTCCCTCTGATCATCTGAAATCCGCGCCAATTTGTTATAATCTCATCTTCATGTTTGCTAAAAGAGGATGCAATATCCACCTCTTTAAAGGTTAATACACCAGAATTCATAACAGTGGTTATATGCTTTGTTAACAGAAACATCACCGAATCTGCCTGCAGCAGATCGGTTGTGGGATAATCAGCAAAATATACTTGAGTAGCAGCCGGTCTGCCCGGTTTTTCCGTCGATTGATACTTATTGAGAAGACATGTGGGAGAACAAAATGTTTTGAATTCATTATTGCTTATATAGCCGCATCCCTGATTCACCTGGCTAATAACCATACCGCATTGTAAACAATTATCAACATCAGCAAGAATTGCCGGTTTCTCATTTGTATTACAGTTTTGCATGGTAAGGACGGCGCCAATTACAATGAAAATGAAATTTTTTTTAAACCACGCTTGAAACATTGTTACCTCTTTTTTAAGCAAAATTTTTGTGTCATTCCGTCCCGGAACGGGATCCCGTTGGGATAGGAATCTTCCGTCGCGCAGGTTAGATCCGACAAGAAGGAAGATTCTTACGGGTTGACATAGAAGAAGTAGCGACGCGATTAATCGCGTCGTTACATTAATCAAATTTTAAAATTAATTCGTGAAATTCGTCAAAATTCGTGGACTTCTTTTCTTTGTTTGCAGCCTTGGGCTGCCTTATGAATAGATCAGGTTAACAAAACTCTTAAAAAAAGTATTTTACTTCATCTGCTGATTATTGAAACGTCGATGCAGCAATGATTCCCAATCCGGAGGATCTGTATGAAATTCATGAACTATTCCGCCAGCTGACTCAATTGCCCTGATAATCGAAAGACGCTTGTTGGGCGCTGCTTTAAATATACAACTGCGGCCATTACTGGAGACACTCAGGGCACCTGCTTTCTCGATTATTTGCCGGATACCATCCAATTGATTGACAAGTTTTATCCGTACGGTGGTCTCCTGGTTTATTTCCTCCTTAAACTCTGGAATTGATTCAATTTTCTCCATTTCGCCATTAACCAGTATACCGACACGATCTGCCAATTGCACCGCATCTTCAAGAATGTGAGAGGAAAACAGGAAAGTCTTTCCCCTTCCCTTGAGTTTTTGGATCAGTTCCCTGAATCTACTGGTACCTAATGGATCAAGATTCAACGTTGGTTCATCTAACATATATATTTCTGCATCACTCAAAAAGGCAATAGCCAATCCAACCCGCTGAAGCATTCCGCCTGAATATTCACGCGTGTACCGGTCAGCATCGTGCGATAATTCCACATACTCAATCATTTCATCCACACGTTTCAGGCCTACCTTTCTCAGTTTTGCAAAAAGTGTAATAACTTCTCTGGCTGTCAGATAACCTGGAATGGTAACACGTTGTGGCATATAGGAGATAATTTGCCTCAATTTCTGAGAACCACCATTTAACTTCTTGCCTTTTATAAATATTTTACCGCGGGTCGGAAAATGCAGATTGGCGATGGCCCGAATAATCGTTGACTTGCCACTACCATTAGGTCCCAGTAAACCAAATGTCTCACCGGAGGAGATTTTGAGATCGAGTGGCTTTACGGCATATACTTTTCCGTACCATTTTTCAAATCGTTGTAGTTCTATCGCCGGAGTATCTGAATTCATAATTTTATTTTCCCTGTTTCCTGCTCAAATATAACAAAAATACAAAAGGAATAATACCGCTCAAGAGAAAAGATATGGCCAGGATCGGACTTGTGGCTAAATTTAGCTGATCTGTTCTCTCCCAGGGAATATTTTTATTTATAAGTGGCTTGAAGACAGGGATTGAATCTTTTTCTATACCCAATTCCAATATGGGCAATGCCTGTTCAGCCAGGGCAAGTATTTCCGCTGCCGGACTATTCAAATAATAACGGATTTCAGGGATTTCAGCCTCTAGCACCTGGAATACGTTTTGGATCTTGTGGGGCACATCTCCAAGCCCGTCTCCATCGAGATCAAATCCTTTATAATCAGACCAGTAATTGCCACCCTCATTTCCCGACCATTTTATATCTGTATGTTTTCCATCGACAACCAGATTTCCCAGGTTATTTATAAAATTATTATGAATGATACGGTTCTCTTCACCACTTCCCATCAACTGTAAAGCGAGGTCATTATCAACAATATCGTTATTCATAAAACTGTTATAATTACAATTATCAAAAAATAAGCCACGGCTGTTATCAATGATAAGGTTGTCAACCGCGGTAGTATGGTCCATAGATTGATATAATATGCCATAGGCCCGAAATCCCCTGCATTTTGCAAATACATTTTTCTTAAGGAGGATATACTGGCTATACATCAATGCCGCACCTGCCACATTATTTTCAAAGAGATTGTTGGTGAATATATTATTATCCGAATACATATAATGAAGACCATAACGAACATGATGTATATGGTTGCCATCAACTTCTGTTTCATTGGCAAATGAAAAATATATCCCGTCCCTGGTATTAGAAATTTCATTATTTAAGAGCCTGTTATCTTTAGAATTCCATAAATGGATGCCATTGCCGCGGTCGGCGGATATCAGATCAAGCCGCCCTTCTATCCGGTTATCAATAATATCGATGTGACTTCCGCCCTTCACATAAATGCCATGAAGCGGTCTGGTAATAATATTATTGGCAATCAGAACAGAATCTGCCTCTATCCGGATACAGGCAAAGTCATCAATGAGTCGCGTCCCTGCTTCACTGATTTTCAATCCCTTTATCACGGTATTGGGTGCCTTAATCAGGATCACATTTCCATTGTACCCCCCGTGGATGTGGGGATAATCCATACCAAGGATAGTTATGGATACATTGATGACGAGATTTTCCAGATATTCCCCACGCCCAATAACAATTGTGTCACCCGGAGAAGCATTATTTAACACCGGAGAGATGCTATCTCCCTGTAAGACGCTATATGTGCGACCAAATAAAAATTGGGGCATAACACAACCCCAATTAATGATAACTAAGATAAATATCTGTTTAATCAAAAAATATCTTCGCATATCCTTTCCATTAAATCTTTTGTAATTCTGCATCAAGCATAGATTTTGTCCGGATCCCTGCGACACCGGTTTTTACCAATAATTGCCAGGTCTCTTCCATATCGAGAAAGAGTTTTTTATCATAAAGATTCTTTTTCCTTCTCTCCTTACAGGATTCATAAAGAGTCAGAGCCTTGTTCAGTTGTACCTGTGTATCAGCCCACTCTTCATGGAGGGTGGGGTTGTTTATCTGGCTGCCATATTGTTTAAAACCGGCTGTCAGATAGGCTGCGACAGGGTTTACGATATTGATGACCTGAATAACCTCGATGTCTTTATTATTGACTTTTGCTTTCCAGTCTTCATCTGAGGCAGCGGCCATATAATCCGGGACAGGTATGGATTCAGGAGCTGTATATTGAACGGTAGCACCAGCGGGTGCATCACCTGTTGAAGGCGGTGATTCCATATCACCACCACCTCCACAAGCGCATAGATAGGCTAAACAAATAATAAATGGGACGAGCTTTTTCATAAACTTTCCCTTCCTTATAGTGGGTTTAAACGCAATTATTTTTAATTAGTTTTTTGTATCCTTATAGGTAAACCAAACTGCCAACAAAATCAAAGCGGCAAACAGCATGAATAAAAATGATCCGGCTGACGGATAGGATGCCACCGTAAACTGGCCGACCATTTTTGTTCCAAAGACCGGGGGTGTAAATGGATCTACTTTCACTGCTGCTTTCGGATCAAGATTATAGCCATAACTACTTAGCATATACCAGAAACGCCAGAGCGAAAAGATGGCAAAATAAAACATAAAAACCAGAAGATCGATTAAAGATTTCAGCGTCCCGATCACCATGGAACGTAAAGCAAGAACAAGGATCAAACCGATAATTAACGGAATCCATTGGAACTCAGTAAAGTCTTCATCTTTTAATTCTGCCATACCGATATAATGGTTTAGTATGTTGATCTCCACCAGGTCATTGCCATCATCACCGCCCTCCATCCTGTCCGGATAAATAAACATTTCAAGTCCTTCCGGATATTGTTGTGATCCAAATTCCAGATGCCACAGCGGTAGAAAAAATGATGGAATCAGGACAAGGACGGCGATCAGAATGATGATTCTGCTTTTTATTGTTAACGGTGTTTTTAAATAGTCGTTTAAAGTATTCAGTTTGTTCTGCATCAGATATTGCCTCAATTTCCAATAATATCAGATAACTATTTTGTATCTATCAACCGGCCCCGGCTATATGCCGGGAACCGGTCAATCATTTTAATCCCTATTTTACTAATAAGTAACCTTGCATTTCCTGATGCAAAGCACTGCAGAAATTTGTACAATAAAAGGCGAAGACCCCGGATTTATCTGCTTTAAAAGTAATTGATTTCGTTTCACCCGGATCAATAACAAGGTTGATATCGTAGTTGTTGATGGCCAGACCATGTAATTCGTCACGGGTTTGTTCGATATTCGTGACATGAATGGTGACATTATCACCCTTATTTACTCTGATCACATCCGGGCCGAGAAATGAGCGGACAGCAACCATCTTTACTTCTACATTTCTGCCTTTTCGGGTTACACCTGCCTCCTCAACAGACCAGACAGCATTGGGATTTTTTGGCCAGTAAGGATCATCCTTCTTATAAACCTCAACTGTCTTTATTTTGTCTGCTTTGATCATTTGTGCATAATGGGGTTCGGGCTCCGTAAAGGCATCATAAAGGATCTTCATATTCGTACCGGTAATATCGATGAGCTGTGCCGATTCAGGAATAGATGGGCCAACGCTTAAATGGCGACCCTTAGATAACTTATTTAGTGCAACAAGATAGTTTCCGTCCGGACTTTTAGTATCTCCCTCAGCTGTGCAGAGGTGACCGATGTTATAAGCGACCGGAATTTTACTCAATACATATTGATTCATATCAGCACCGGCATCGTAAGGAGGAAGTTTCCATTTAACAACAGCACTTTCTACAAAGAGCGATGTGTAGGCATTTCCTTTGCCATCAAACTGTGTGTGTAGTGGACCCAATCCAACAGGTATTTCGGCTTCTCTGACTGAGGTGTAAGTTAAGACAGGAATATCATCTACAACATCAGAGTAATCTTTTGCTTCAATTGCTTTGACAATTTTCTCAAAATCAAAGACAGTGGTCGTTGGAGACAGCTTCCCTGATCCGACTATCCAGCGACCGCTTGGATCGACGTCAATACCATGTGGCGACTTGGCCAGAGGAATAAAATAGATCGCCCCTTTTATATCAGCAGGATACAATACACGGGCCCCGTTGATCATTTTACCCTTACCCGCTTTTACAGCCTGCTCCGCTTTCTTCCAGTTGACCATTACAAAATAATCTTTGTCTCTCTGCGAGGCTGTAACTTCAAGTTTGGCACCTTCAATAAATTCGCGTTCGGAATTATAACATGTCCAGAACATCCAATCCACACTTGGACCCTTGCCGGCATCACCAAGATCATAATCAAACGGTGGTACGACAATTTCCCAACCCACACTCATATCCCCGTTTTCCTGATCGACTTTTACACCAACCAATACACCCTTATAGTCCGTAGCATATTTCGTTATATCCTTATAAACGCCTGCTGGAAAAGGGGTCGACATTCTCGTGGCAGAAGTGATGTATTCTGTATTCTCCGTAACAAATGTGGAGCCATGGTTACCGGAAACATTGGGGATCCTTATAATCTGTTTTGTCTTAAAATCCCGTAAGTCAATTCTGGCAATCCTGCCATTTGCATTATCGTTAATAAAGAGCCAGCGGCCGTCATATTCGCTTCCCGTCTCCGATAATGCCGGATGATGTGAATCACCCCAGGAAAACTCTCCAAGCATTTCTTTCGTTTCATTATCAAATCCGTATCCGGTACCCGGATATGGTGTAAATACCGGAATCGTAGAAATGTGTCGCATCGACGGAACGCCGGCAACAAAAATCTGTCCACTATGTCCACCCGAGTAGAACAGATAGTACTCATCAAGATCGCCAGGTGCGACATAGGTGGCCAGAGCGGCAGATGCCTGGTCAGAACCACCAGTACCTCTGCCACGGGATGATTTCTTCCCATCACAACCGATCATAGCGATAATGCCTATGACCATTATCATAATGAGAATAAATCTGCTCCAGGAAAATGCTTTCATAAATTATACCCTCCCTTAAAATGAATGATTAATCCTTAATTATTTAGCGTAAAAAGTTTATTCCATTTGTTCCTTATCCTTCTTTACGATTTCGTAAGCTTTTTTAATTTTGGTAATTGCTTCATGTTTTTGGGCATCACTAAGAATAATCTGGCTCTCAAGAATGATCTTCATCGTACCCGTTGGATTGAAAAGAAATTCCTCCAATGTTTTATTAAACCTCGTACGTACATCATCCGGTGCATAGGATAGATCCGGTCCCTTTTCCGTTGGGGATTCAATATCGAAAGCCTTAATACTATGACAGACAAAACAGGAATTTTCCACAAAAAACGCACCATCTCCGGAGAGCATTCTCTTCTCTTTCTCAATTTCTTCCGGAGTTCTTTCTTCTATTATTTCAAATGAAGGTAAATATTCAAGAGGAATCTCAGAATTATCACGCCAGCTCATCACCAGCATGGACAGCGCTATGGCATCCTTAGTCTGAAAATTCATTTCCGGCATTATCGAATTTGGCACTACTGACAGCGGTGATTTAAAGTGATTTATATGCCAATTGAGCACTGAAAGATTTTCGGTGGAGAAATTAGAAAAATCAAAACTTTCAGCGTGTTTTTCACCCTCATTACTCAGATCAGGACCCATTTTTCCACCTGTTCCATTGATGATATGGCATATTTTGCACCCCTTCTTACGGACAAGCATCTTTGCATGATTTATATAATCCATACCCCTGGTATAACGCTCATAACGATGACAATGATTACAGTTAATCTGCCCTAATGGTGCCGGATTTCTGGGGTCATATTCTGATCCTATTAATTTTCCCAATACCGGTTCTTCCCAGTGCTGAACAAAACCATGGGCTTCATATTCCGACAAGGCATAGCCCTGACCACCGTGGCATGAGGTGCATCCATATTTCTCGATTGGATGATCCCTCAATAATTTTGTATCCGGATGGGATTTCCATGGCTGCTCAACATTATTCAAACCCACCCATTTTATCCCCAAATGACAGGTCATACATCGGTCAACCCGGTTCAATTCCTTTATGTAAATCTGATTAATGCCAAACTGGATTTGATCAGCCTTTTCTGCTCCCTGCTCTTCTAGTACTATTTCATAAAATTCGCTTTGATAGTAACGCCAATCCCGATTGAGATCATCCATCATGACAAAAATTGAAATGCCTAAAAGGATTAGAGCCCCCACCGCAAATAATATTCGATCCAATTTGAAAGAGTCCATTCGCTTTGATTTGTTTTCCATAAAATCCAACCTTTTAGAATAATTTTGGCAGCAAAGGCCACGTTTCCCAGGGCCAGAATAATTCCCAATAGGGGCCCCGCATAAATGTACCAATAAAGGTAAGTATCAGCACTGCAGTAATAATGACCATAAAAACAACATTTTGCCACCTTCGGGATGGATGGAACCAAACACCTGCCGCTGCTATAGGTGATTTATCAATGTAAGGCCAGGCAATAGCTAACACGACCAGAATACCTGGTATAATAATCCCGCCTACGAATGCCCCATTTATTGTAAAATCACCTATATGGAAGGTTGTAATGGTTACTAGCTCCTGCAGCCATAAAAAATACCAGGGCGCTTTTGCAGGGTTAGGGGTGACAAACGGGTTTGCCGCTTCCTCTAAGGGAGCCTGAAAGATAAAAGTGAGTATTGATGACACGATAAGTGTTAAAAGGATAACCACAGTAATTCTGCGCGTCATATTAGGAGATGAATCTACTGAATCTTCTTCATCCAGAGCCAGGGAGCTAACCACGTTTGCAGTAGTACCCTTTGCTAATCCCAGAAGGGAATACGTCTTGGTTTTAACGGCCTCCTTCATTTTATCCCCGGTTTTCTGAACCTGTTGATCGATGCAGGCCAGACCTCCATCCTTGCGGATCCGCCACATATGATAACTGATTAACATCGCAACAAATATTGGAAGAAAGAAACAGTGCAAAACATAGAATCGCAACAATGTAGATTGTTCTATATCATTACCACCCAACAAGAGGTATCGGATAAATTCTCCAACAACGGGTGCTGCTTTGGCAATATTTGTTCCTACAGTAATCGCCCAGAAAGCCAGCTGATCCCAGGGCAACAGGTAGCCGGTAAATGAGAGAAACAGTGTAAGAATAAATAATATAATTCCGACTATCCAGTTAACAGGACGGTTGGCGTCAGTAGCCAGGCCATTTTTATAGGCACCGGTCAAAAAGACACGAATGAGATGTATAAATACCACAGCAACCATTAAATGGGCAGTAATCCTGTGTAAACCTCTCAGGAACCAGCCGAAAGTGATCACATACTCGATGTCTTTCACTGACCAGTATGCACGCTCCACAGAGGGCGTATATAGAAACATCAACACCAATCCGGTGATGGTCAGGATCAGGAAAAGAGCAGCTGATATGGTCCCAAGCCAGAAAGAATATCCCCAGGAAAGGCTGATTTTGTTCACCTTGGCAGGAAACCAGTGTAACAGCATGTTTCGCACAATTGCATTACCGGCTTCTTTATTGCTCTCCGGTGCCCAGCTCCAGGTCAAACGGCGAATATATTTTTTGTTTAGGATTGATTTCATAATTCACTCAAACGGTTAGTCTAAAGTCTTGATTTACTTTTTTAGCGACATCGATGACCAGTTGTCCGTCGTCAGGTGATATGGATACTTCATACCATTCCAATGGTGTTGGCGCAGGGCCCTCAAAGTTTTTTCCATTTTCGTGGAATTTTGAGCCATGACAGGGACAATGGAATTCGCCTTCCATTTTCAGATTCTGTCCATCCAGATTCACAGTTTTGGCTTTATTTAATTTTGCATATTTAACGGTGCATCCCAGATGTGTACATACGGCTGAGATGGCATGAAATCTGTTTTCCCGTTTGAAAACAAATACAGAATGCTTGTCTAAAAATGATACACCGGATGCAAATTGTTCAGGAAGACCAATTTTATACCGGCGGGGCCTTTCATATAACACATTTGGAAATAGTGAGCGGATATATATAAAACCTTGCGATAAAACAGCGCCGGTCATTGACCAGATACTTATTCTTTTTAAAAATGACCGTCGGGTTTCATTGTTTTCTACTTTGTTATCCAATTTTCCTCCTACATATTATTTTGTTAGATCTTAATCTGATTTTGAATCTTCTTCTTTTACAATTATTTCCTTCTCCTCAAACTCAAAAGTCTCCATGGTCATGGCATCAGTTGGACAAACAATCGCACAAAGACCACAGCGAATGCATTTATCATCATCCTTGATCATGGCAGTTATAACGTCTGATTTTGTAAGATTAAGATTGTTAAAGACTATTTTCTTCTGATCCTGATCCATCTCAAGTAGATCAGCGGGAACAAGACGCAGACAAAACTCCGGGCAGACATCAACACAAGCGTTACAGATAACACATTTTTCTGAATCGTATATTGTATTGATATGACAATAGAGACATCGTTGTGCTTCATCACGCGCCTCCTGCTCTTCGAATACCTTTTCCACCTCAGCCGTGCTTGTTCGGCGCAACACATTTATTGTCGCCGGGTCAATCCGGCTACGTTTTTCATAGTCCTGAAAATTTTTATATTGTTCTTTTGGGATCTCCTTGATCCTGACGGATAACTCTCTTTTTATTTCGCTTTTTTGAAGAAAATTATGGATAGATTCAGCTACTTTTTTACCGTTTGATGTTCCTTCAATCAGAATTCTGGGACCAAATGCGGCATCACCACCGGAGAAAATACCAGCAGCAGATGTTTCAAATGAATCCGGATTAATATAAATTGTTCCATCCGGGTTAAACTTTATATTATCTTCAGGTTTTATAAATCCCACATCCACGGCTTGACCGATGGCTAGAATGATTGAATCTGATTCAATGATCTGTTCTGTACCTGATTTGAAAGTTGGATTAAATTTTCCTTCGTTATCAAATATTGATTCTACTTCATAGACTTCCAATCCCTGGAGTTGATTATCTTTAACAATGACTCTCCTGGGACCAAATCCGGGATAAAACTTTACACCTTCTTCCCGGGCTTCTTCAATTTCATTCTTGCCCTGATCAGTTTGCGAGGCCGGCATCTCTGCAAATGATTCGAGGCTAACAATTTTAACCTCTTCCACGCCCTCTCTAATCGCCATCCGGGCTACATCCAGCGTTGTTTTAATATTTTCCGGCATATCACCCTCAACCAGATCTTCCTCTAACCCGGTTCGTACGATCGTACGGGCGGCATCAAGAGCAACCAATCCCCCTCCTATTACGGTCACCCTTTTCCCTAAATGAACCCATTTGCCGGTGTTCACATCCTGAAGGTAATCGAGGGCCTTAATCACTTTGGGATGGTCGGTACCTTCAATTTCCAGGTCGCGTCCTTTCATAGCACCAATTGACAAATAGATAGCCTTATATCCCATTTCTCGTAGCTCTTTGATGCCGAACTTATCTGTTAACGGCATATTTAACTTAATCTCAACAGATAGTTCATTTAAAATGTCGATTTCAGCAGTCAGAACATCCCTGGGCAGGCGATATTCCGGAATTCCCAGGCGAGCCATGCCACCCAGATGTTGTGAAGCTTCAAATAGGGTCACATGATAGCCGCGAAGGGCAAGATCGTGTGCACAGGCAATACCGGAGGGTCCGCCACCAACTACAGCCACCCGCGTTTTTTGCAGTGAGGGATCCCTGTGTTGTACCAGTTGAGAAAGATGCCAGGATCTTTTACTGCCGATATCCTCCTTGCCTTGTAACATATCTTTTATAGAGTGGGATTGGATTGCTTCTGCCCCAAATTTTTCCGTTACAAATCGTTTAAGAGGACGGATCGCAATCGCTTGATCAATTTTCCCTCTTCGGCAGGCTGTCTCGCAGGGGGCAGCACAGATACGTCCGCACATTGAAGCCGTTGGATTCGAGGAGCGGGCGATTTGAAAAGCCTGTTCAAATTGTCCTTCTGCAATCAACTGCACATATTTGCCGGCATCGGTTTTTACAGGACAGGCCTCCATGCAGGGTACATTGTCCCGGAACCAGAATATATCACGAACGTCAACTTTGTACATTAAGTGATTTCCAAAATAGTAGTGGGGATGAATTGATTCTATCGATGCAATTAAAGTGCCACAATTAATATGAAAAATTCCACACATGCATCCTATTGTTTATTATGCCTTTATAATAATTCGAATAAAAAACAATATTATACAGATTTCGGATAAAAGTGTAGCGAATCGGGACAGTGTAGTGTTTCGGTGCAATTTTATTTGATAATGACCAATGCTCAAATAAAAATGTCATTATAGTTTGTAATTGGGAAGTTGGAATTAGTACCTGGGAACTCGGAATTGGGAATTTGCTAAATTTTGGCCAAATCATGGAGGATTTGATATTTGAAATTGTTTAGAAATTAGAATTTGAGGTATATGATATGCGATATGGAATATGTGATAGTCGATTAGTGAATCGTAGTGGCCGTTCGCGAACGGCCATTACTAGTTTGTTGGAGGAAGGCATCCATAATCGGGCGAATTTAAATATTGACATTGGATATTATTAAATATTCTATTCGTCATTGTATGTAGAGACGCGATTAATCGCGTCTTTACAAAAGACAGGTTATTGCCGGATATTATATGTTTTAATCTTCTTATAAAGCCGGGACCGGGATATCCCCAATAATTGCGCTGCCTTGCTTTTGTTATTATTGCAGGCAATCAAAGCATTCTCAACAGCTTTTTGCTCTGTTTCGCTCAGAGAGACAAGAACTTTTTCCTCTCCGTTTGATAATACAGATTGTTGCCTGCGAAGAACTTCAGGCAGATGCTTCATGTTAACGGTTGACAAATCTGTATTTAAAACAAATATCCTCTCTATCATATTCTCCAGTTCCCGGACATTACCCGGCCACGGATACATTTCCAATTGTTTCAGTGTTTCCAGTTCCAGAGAATCAACCTGACGATTGTATTTTTTATTGAATTTTTTAATAAAATAATGTGTCAGCAACTCGATGTCTTCTTTATGATCACGTAATGGTAATAATTTTATGGTTAACACGTTCAGCCTGTAAAACAGATCATTTCTAAATTTTTCTGTTTTGACCTGCTCTTCAAGATCCCTGTTCGTCGCCGTAAGAATTCTCACATTAATATCAATTTCATTTTCACCACCCAGGGGCCGGATCTTTTTTTCCTGAATGACACGAAGTAATTTAACCTGCGCCGGGGCAGGCATTTCTCCAATTTCATCCAGAAAAACAACCCCTTTATTTGCCAATTCAAATAATCCCTTCTGGTCAAGATCCGCTCCGGTAAAAGATCCTTTCCGGTGGCCAAATAATTCACTTTCAACCAGTTCATGGGGAAGTGATCCACAGTTGATGGCCACGAATGGATCGCTAGTTCTCTTACTAAAATGATGAATTCTTCGGGCGACCACCTCTTTTCCTGTTCCACTCTCACCTAGTATTAATACCTCTGCGTCTGTGTTAGCAGCTGCTTCTATTAAAGCATGCACTTCCAGAATATGCCGCGAATTCCCAACCAGATTATAAGCAAGATCATGATCCTCAGATATATTCCCTATCTGTATGCTCTCTTTCTCTCTCCTGGAAAGAACCTCCCTCACTTTGCTTACCAATTCATCTTTTTCAAATGGTTTGGGAATGTAATTTTTTGCACCTTCCTGTATGGCCTTAATCGCATTTGGTATCGAACCATAGCCGGTCATAATGATTACATCCAGATTGGGATCTAAAAGATGTATCTGTTTTAATAATTCAAGACCATCCATTTCCGGCATTACAACGTCCGTTATTATCAGATCGATACCCTGCGTCCCGGGCAAAATTTTAAGGAGTTCCAGGGGGTTCGCCATTGCCATCGTATTATAACCCTGGCTTTTTAACACCCGTGCGCAACTGGTTGCCATATCAAGATCATCATCGACGATTACAATCATTTTTTTCACTGAATTTTCTCCATGATCATAGGAAGTACGATACAGGCCATGGTTCCCCTCCCGGGTTCGCTGCTGATTTCTATTGTCCCACTATGACTTTCAATTATTTGGCGGGACATGGCAAGGCCCAGTCCGGTACCTTGTCCAAATTTTTTGGTGGAGAAGAATGGATCGAAGACCTTTTTCTGGATTTCATTAATGATACCCTTTCCTGAATCTTCAATATATATAATTGCCTGCTTATTGCGGTAGGATGCCGTCCTGATGGATAATATTCCACCATCAGGCATGGCGTCTATTGAATTCATCATTAGATTTAGAAAAGCCTGCTCTAAATCAGCTGGATTGCCATAGATAAGATGGTGAGGATTTAGTTCCTGCTCTACTTTTATCCCCTTTGAACGGAACCTGATCAATAATAAGTCCACAGACCTTTCAATAATAGGTTTTAGACTAAATTCAATCTTCTCATCCTCATTTTTTCTTGATAAATCCAACAAATTTTTTACCACATCCTTGCAGCGTTTGGTTTGCCGGATAATCTTCTCCAGATCTTCCCGGCTCTGCGTGGTATTATTCTCATCAAGTAACATTTGAGACGAGAGCAATATGGATCCAAGGGGTGTATTTAACTGATGGGCGATATCGGCAGCTAATTTTCCAATCCCGGCCATTCTCTCCGTATGCAACATCTCATCATGGAGTTTGCGAAACCAGTCGAGATCTCTCAGAAAAAATACAAATTTCCCGATTGGCTCCACTAAATAATGGATCGAAACCATCACCTCCCTGGAAACTTCATTATTTGTGACAAGTGAAAATATTTTATTTAGCAGGGGTTCACCATCCAGCAACTGGTAAATAATGTCCCGTCTCTCTTCTTTCGAGAAATCCAGTAAATCAAATATATTGATGTCTTGAATCTCCTCTTTTATATTTCCCAGGAGTCGCTCCGATCCACTATTCCAGTAGATTTCCGCAACGATTCCCTTGGTATCAGTTAAAAGTATGCTCTCTTCCGACATACTTAATAACCTGATAACTTTATTATCCCTATCTTCGACCTTCTCCAGATGTCGACCGGCTCGAATAATAAATATCAAATTGAGAGTCAGAGCAACCACCAGAACAAAAAAAAGTGATAGTAAAACGATATCTAATTCCGGATGAATTTGGCGCCAGATTAAATACCCCGTACTTAAAGTGATAATAAAAAGGCTTATGAATAGCCAGCGAATATTATATTTTTGAAGGATTTTAAACATCGTATCTAATCTGTTTAATTCACAAATATAGGCCACCACGCCTAAGGTAGGCACGGCAAAGGCTCTAAGTCTCGAATAAATAATTACTTAGTTATATTGTAATATTTTAATAGAGTATTTAAATATAATTTTTTAAATCTATGATTTTAATCCCGCTTATGCGGGAGAGTCTTCGAGTTTCGGTGGCTATGCTATTGCACCCAAAAACTTTGTTATTTCCGCCTGGCGGATCGCCTGGGGAGATTAGCAAAACTATGCTGTCATTCAGAATGAATCTTCCAACGTGCAGATTCGATCTCGACAAGCAGGAAGATTCCTGCGGAATGACAGGGGCGAAAATTTCGTTTGATTGCAGCCTCGGGATGCGTTATAAATTATTCAGGTTAATTATTGTTGAAAGATATAATCAATTTTTTTTCACAACATTTGTCGTATATCAGCGGCCATGTCAAAAATGGCTTCCTTACTAATACCAACGGCTTCGTACATGGCAAATATGTTCTCATCGGGTGTCTCGGGTGGTACGGTGTGTGCAGCAGCCAGAATATACCCCCCGCCATCACAGGTCATCCCCTCAACAAGATTCCTGGTAGCACGATAGACTTCATCGACACTGCCTTTGGGGATGACGCCCTGTGTATCCACCCCGCCCATAAACGCAATATCCGCCCCGTATTCTTTTTTTAATTCGAGGGGATCCATATCCGGACAGTTGGGTTGAATGGGATTCAGCACGTCAATACCAATTTCAATCAGGTCTTCGATTATCGGGTGTATGGCCCCACAGGAATGGAAGGCCACGATCTTATTACGACCCCTGATGATGTCAAATATCTTTTTTAATCCCGGTTTGATCAGTTCACGCCACATTTGTGGGCTCATGAGCATATTATCCTGCGAACCGGCATCATCACCTGTCCAGACCCAATCGAGATCATATTTTTCCATGGCAGATTCGGCTAAAGCAACAGAAAAATCAGTACAATCCTGCAACAATTTCATAGTGCACTCACTCTTCCCGATTAAGTCGAACATGGTATTTTCCAGACCACGCAGACGCCAGTACATCTCAAATACACAGGGAGATATATCACAACCGATAAAATAATCACCCCTGTTTTCGATAACCGGAATCATAAAATCATTCAATTTCTCGATTTGATCATAGGGAAATTGATATTCCATTATGGCTTCATCCGTCGCATGAACCAGCGGGTAAGTATGGATTTGATTAAAATCACCCTGACTGATCCATTCGAGCCCCCACTCATCTTTATAAATCTCCCCTTCAACAAGAGGTACATTCTCCATGGCATAATTATTATGTGTCCAGGTCTGTTTTATATCATCACCAAGAACCACGGCGACGTATTCTTCAGGAATCTCAAGACGCCTGGCCAGGCGCCTCCTGGTACTGGGATGATACCACATGTAGACAGGTACCCGATCTACTGGTTTTTTCTGTAAAGCGTTGTAAACACGTTCTCTGGAAGTCATTTTTCACCTTTAATTCATACCACAGCACGAGGCTGTAAACAAAAAAAGATTTTATCCACGGATTTCACGAATTTTCACGAATTAAAATATTTATTTATAAGTATGAGTCTACTTCAAAAAGGGAAAAAACCGAAATAGTCATCCTGAATACTGAAACGAGTTCAGCACAAGTTTAGTCCAGGATTTCTTGTTCTTATTGAACTTACAGATGCCGACCCGCCTCAGGCGGGCGGCATGACGAATACCCGTTTTTAGTGAGGACTCAAGTATAAAAAATATATATTTTTAGAAATTCGAGTTAATTCGTGTAATTCGTGGACAAAAATCACTGCGTCTCTGCGCCTCTGCGAGAGATTCAGAATCCTTATCGCAGTTTCCAGCCATCCTCTTCAACCTGCACCTGGAAATCTTCAAATTCTACCATATAGATACGCTCGTCCGGGCCGCCGGCAGCCAGACCGAGATGAACAGCCTCGGCTATCCCCGGAATATCCTCCGTTTGTCTTGATACGGTCCAATTTTTACCATCGTAACTAATATAACCGATAAAACTGTTACCATGACGCACGAGTTTTATCCACATCATATCGGGGTCCATTGTATGATGATTTTCGCTACTGGCCCAATGCATGGCCCCATTACCATATCTATCCCAGTTCATGCCGACCCGGCCCGGTGTTACGAACCACAGAACAGATCCAAGGCTCGCGTCACCTGTATCAAAACTTTTTTCCATATCGTTTCTAACAAAAAGCCCGGCACGGAACCACTGATGGGTTCTGTTTCCAAATTTTTTAACTTTTACGGTTGCTACAAAATTGCCTTTAATCGGTTCTTTCAGATATGCAGTTCCGTATGAATCCTCTCCATGCATAAAATCTGTTCCAGCTGTCTCTATTTGAAATCTATTTGCCTTCTGATCCACATCAAAAGAACAGGGATTGGCAGTTCCTGAACAGAATTCCTGCATTTTCACGGTCGCAATATCGATATTATAATGCGGGTAGACCTCCAGGCGCAACGGGGGTGTATTTCCGACACTTATTTTGTATAGTCCGGGATCCAAATTCTGTCTAAAGGTAATATTATGAGAGATTCCGGGCTCTATCGACAATTCCCTTGTTTCAACAATTTCATTATTAATAACCAGATCAGCCTTAATCCCAGGGTTATCGTTCTGAACATTCTCAACCACGGCAGATATCACTACTTCTTCGCCCGCAGGTAAAAAGTAGGATGACAACGAAAGCGAATCATAAAGCGCTGGCGGTCTGTCACCTTTCAGATTAATTATCTTATTGAATGTCGTACTTATTGCGACTTTATGCTCGCCGGGTTCCACGAATCTTGTTTCAAAAGAAATGGTGCGTGAATTATTATGGACTACCGGAAATTTCTTAGTCTGTTCTCTTTTTCCATCCACATAGAGATCGGCTAGTTGGATACCTGTTGCACCGTTATTGGTCACTTTTGCACTCACCTGGATATAATCACCCGTTATCAGATCTGTACCCGAAGCACTAACCGTACTACCGACCTGAAGATCGCTGTATACAAAATCAGGCTCTCCTGCTATAATTCCTTCCGGTTCATTAAGCGGTGGTTTGATATGAAAATTACCATGATAATGATTGTCCACCAGATTGCAGGCACACAGTTTCATATCATCCTGTTCAAGATTATAAAGGATATTATCTTCCGCCGTCCACCCCAGAGACATATTATCAAACCAGATAGCCACATTGTTATTAAAATAGCCGGCTTTGACATGATGGATCAGATTATTCCGCACAAAAGAATCATAGGTCATCCCGGAAGTGGTAATGGCACCGGAATCATCGGCTCGGGATTGCACATGATGAACATGATTATACTCCACGCGGTATCCGCCGGTGATAGCTTCTTCCAGATTTCGCCAGCCTCCGATAGAAATCGCTGTCCGGCCATGATTATTCGTTACTTCATTATGAGAGATAATTGAATTGAGCGTATTATGGTCAGAAATGCTGCTGCCACCTGTATTTTCGATGAAATTATAAGATATTACAGTTTCCCGGATGATATCCATCCAATATTCGGGATGTGCCTGACCTTCAACCGAAATAGCACTGCTGCTAATATCAGTGATCGTATTGGATAAAATCCGGTTCTGATAACTGCCCAGACCCAAAACGACACCCTTTCCGGACATGGCTTTTAATTTTGAGTCAACCAGTTCACAATTATGGGCATACTCAAAATTAATAGCCGCCTTACCTGCATTGACGCCTTCAAAACTCAACCCATAAAATCGAAGATTTCGGACAGGCCTCTCCCTGTTGCCACTAATAACCAGGATTCTGTCAAGCAGAGGAGTAACACAGAAGAGTTCTTTCGGATCCTCAATTCCTGCCGGTGGGATAAAGGATAATTCACCTGCTTTCCTGTCAAAATACCATTCACCAGGACCATCCATAAGAGCTCTGACATTTTCGATATAATAGCGCGGTGGCACAACCACGATACCATTTTGTGGCTCACTCAAATGGATCATTTGTTCTTTTTCATCGATACGTGCAATCGAATTATGCCCCGTATGCCAGCGCAACAGCATGATAATCCTGTTATCTTCGATATTCGGCCAGTTTTCGACATCGCCGGAACGGTATTTAAAAGATTGTTTTGTTTTGGGAAGTTCAGCCGGTGTAAAAAACCCTGAATTTGGTGTACGAGCCAGGGGCTGCATAACACCATCAGCCACCAGGGATTTCACTTCCTTAATATCCGGCTTACTCACCCAGTATCCAGCTCTTTTTTGCCAGGATGTGATCAATTTCCCACCTAAGATTACCGGTTTCTCACCTGGAAATGCTGCATAAGTTACATAATGATCCTTTAATTTATGATATTCAAAGGCTCCGGAGGGAAGGTTCGTTTGGACACGCTCTCCCCCATCATCCGGGGTAAATTCAAGGGGGTTTTCCAACGGATAATAACCATCACGAATATATACAAGAATATCTTTTCCTTCACCAAGTTGATGGGGTGATCCGATATATCTTTTTTCGACCGGCTCGACTTTTGGTTTGTAAACTTTCTGCTTCAGTTCACGCACGGCCGACATGGCACGTTCGATTGTAGCAAACGGGCCATCAGTTTTTTGAGCATTTGCCTCGGCCAATGTTCCGGACCAATCATCATTTCCATGTATAGAAACATAAAAATCTGCCTTCTTTCCCTCATAATTGAATTTTTGCCAGACTTCACCTCTCAAAAGCTTACCATCAGCGTTGAGACCTGATACTGTAACAAATAAAACGATTGTCAATAAACATAATACTCGAAACATCATACAAGAATCCTTTCTTTATATTTAACCTTATCTATTCATACCGCAGCACGAGGATGTAAACAAAAAGATTAAAGAAAGCAGAGAGCGGAAAGCAGAAAGCAGGAAAAAATCTCTGCGGTCTCTGCGTTAGATGAATATATCCAGTTTGTAAAAACTTTGCTAATCTCCCAAGGCGATCCGCCAGGCGGAAATAACAAAGTTTTCGGCTACAATAGCATACCGCACTCCCGGTTTAATCGGGACAATCAAATGGTATATTCTGTCATTCCGTAGGAATCTTCCTGCTTGTCGAAATCACATTAGCAAGTTGGAAGATCCCTTCTGGATGACATCAAATCTTTGCTTAAAAACTACCTAACCGGCAGAAGTCTCTACCACTACCGAATAACATAATTGCCCTGATTATAGTCATCTGTTTTGATGATCAACCGGTTATCAGCAGCATCATAATGCCATTTGATAATCTTTTCGAGTGGGATACCGTCAAGGATAACTGATTGTGGTTCATTTGGTAAATAAACGCGTAATATATGCGCAATTCTATCACCGTCAAAATTTATTATTAAATCAGATTCATTTTTGTTAACAGAGATAATCATTTGACTATCGCCATTGGGTTGATAATATCTGAATGATGATTCCTCATCCGGGTAAATCAAAATTGTCAGATAATCGGATGATGTCGAATCACCAAAGCCTGTATATGATCTGGTGATATTCATGGGAATGATAGCACCCTCACGAACATACACCGGATATTCATCCAGAGGAAAATCACGGGTAAAGACTCCCTCGATCACATCCCGATCGCCAAAGAGATAACGCCATTTACCTTCAGAAAGATCCACAATTCGTGTTTGTGAATCCTCATATATCGGTGCAATCATTAAAAAGTCACCAAATTCATACTGATACTTTCCCTCCACGGGGCGCTGCAAAACCGGGCCCCCCTGATGCCCACTCACGATGTAGCTGTACATATAGGGGATCAACTCAGTATGGAGCCAGGCAAACTTACGAATAATTTCCAATTCATTCCTGCTTCGTTTCCACAAAGCCCTTTCGCCATGCCCACCATTGAGAAAGAGTCCACAAAAGGTCGAGAATTGAGCCCAGCGAATATAAAGCCGGGCCGGTATTGCTCTGCCGCTAAAGCCGGCCACATCGGAGCCGATTACATTGTATCCTAATTCTGCTGCTGACAGAATATTCTCCATGGCCATTTCAATTCCCCCGATGCCATCCATGACTAAATCCGTATCATCCTCCGGCGGCAGTAATTGAGATTCACCTGAGGACTTCCAGGAATGACGCTGATCTCCAACCCATGTAACCGGGGCGGCATCGATTGGTGCAAACCCTTCCGGATGAATATAAGGGCGATCGATTGAGCGAACAACTGTTTGTTGCATATCCCGCCACCAGACCATCGCATCCGGATTCGTATAATCGACAAATCCGCCTGTACCCTTCCACCACTCTATTTCAGTCCCGTTAGCCGCGAGATAGCCACTATCACAGGCTGAATCAAACCAATTTTGTTCATCTCTGATAGCTGTATCTTTGTTTCTGGAATTTACCATGCTGGTCATCCACAGGACCACTCTATAACCCTGATTTTGCAGTTTATCAAACCATTCTTTCGGATTTGGATAGCGATTTTCATCAACAATAAAATCGTTATAACGCGTACTCCATGGACTATCTATCAATATTGTCCGGACCGGAATGTCGTGTTGACGATATCCGGCAAGCAATTCATCCACATATTCAGCCGCATTGATATCATCTTCCCAAAGCCAGCATTCCAGAGCCCAGGCAGGCGTTAATGGTGGATTTCCATGACGCTGTGCATTAAAGGGCATACCCCAAAATGGAAGAACAAGATAAAAATATATCAAAATAAACAGGAATAGCAGAATAGCCGATACTATTCGCAGCCAAAGCGGGATTTTTTTTATTAATTTAATCTTCATTCTCTGGTGTTGCTCCACATCAGTTGCGCGGACTAATCAATTAATTTTAGTCTAATTGGGGACTCATTCAATAAATTTTGATGTTCGCTAATCATTTATTTATAAGTAGAGACGTCCCGGCGGGACGTCTCTACGGACAAACAAAAGAGACTGATCATGCTGCAGCACATGGAAGACTACTAAAGATTCGATACTTTTCAAGTATTAATAATGTCAATAGGAGAAACATAGGTAGTACAACTACTCAAATATTAAAATAATTAATAGGTCTTTGCGATCTTTGCGCCTACTTTGCATCTTTGCGTTAAAAAAACTTTTACCCTGGGCACAATTCATTAATCCACTAATGATAATAATGCCTTTAATGAATAATGTGTATAAGGCTCTGCTGCAGCAGGTGTGTTGGAGCCGGCATTTGCCACCCAGAATTCCAGTGATTGAGGAGCAAATAAGACATTATGCAGGTTGCTTTTCATCGCTACCGGTCGATCCATTAATCGTATTGCTTTCTGAGAATCAAATTTACCAAAACCCGATTTAACACGTTCTGCCAGTTTCTCATAACGGTCACCCACTGACATCAGCACAGCATCTTTGATGGGGTGCCGGAGCTTCTCATGAAACTTATCCGGCATTACGATCTCAAAACGGGTTGGCGTTGTTGACAGACCCCGGGCATCAGGAATCTTTCCATCTGAGATAACATAGAAATACTCACAGGTTCGCGGCGTATCACGAAATATTGATACCGCCTCTTCCATGGTATTGGCCCTCTCCAGACCATCGCGCATTAAAAAGGCCATGGGCATACCATCCCAGTCACCTTCACCGCGGCCGCCCATTTCACCAAAAGCAACCTGCTGGTCATTCATACCGGAAACAGATCCGATAAATCCGGCATAGCCGATATTTACGAATCCATGACCGCCATCAGGATGTAGTGCAAATACCACAGCATGATGCTGAAGACCTATACCGGTCATATAATCAAGCACCCTACCATGTAACAATTTTCCTTTAACCGTAGCGTCACCATATAGGGCAAAGCCAGAACAGTGGAACAGTGCAGGAAAAACATTGGTTAGTTGAATCTCTTCGAGAGGATATTCTGTTGCTTCCGCCATGGCAGCCATTTCTTGCTGGTATTTTTCAGGAATAAATGGTTCAAGACGTCGGTAGGCGTCACGCATATCATCAATAAACCATCTTTTTCTTTCCACTGTATACGCCCATCCAACCGTATATAAAGTAGCATCGATCATTTTACGAACTTCGGATTTTAATAATGTTCCGTGAGCGGCGCCAATTTCGCTATTTGTCCCTTTTGCTACTAAAACACGATTGCCATTAATAAAAGTCAATAGACCTTTTCCCCATCGATGCTCCGTCGTATCCACCTCCGGTGGCCGGGCATTTTCCAAAAGAATGCCTGCCGCTCTGAGATCACCGCGATAAATTGCCCGGTTTAACTCTCCCCGGTTAACCATCAGTTCAGTCTTGGTCTTAATCAAGTCATCACTTTCCGGAAAATCAAATGTGTCTAATCTTAACTGTATACGAACCGGATTATTTTCATCTACAATAATAAATCTGATGTCTTTCCAGGATTCATCTTCAATCTTAAAAGTAATATCCAGACCTGTTGATTCTTGCGGGAAACGGACAATTTTATAGGTATCCTCTTCATCAAATTCACAATTGAAGAAAGCCCAGGCAGCGATTCCTGATTTATCTATAAAATCGAGGGATGTGGCGGGTTCAAATGTGGGATGGTCCTTCAGGATTTCCCCTAACATCAAAAGCAGATCAAAATTTGTTTTTTCCTTGCCTTCCGCAGATATCCTTAAACCTGATTTAACCAGATCAATTTCAGTCAGGAGGTTATTGCTATTAATGACAATTCGGTTCTTATCATAAAGTACATCGGCCAGGAAGTGCCCATCTTTCTGATAATCAATCACAGCAACAAGAGATTTATGGCTATCCCCTGTTCCCCAGTCCGAATCGATTCTAAAGGTGAGGCTGTCATTTCCCTCTTGTATTTGCGTACTTAACTGATCGACAACCCTATAAACCCGGTAGGCACCACCAAGACGCCCCCAGTTAAAAACGATCAGTAAGATCAATAGGACCACAAGAATCTGTAAAATGCGTTTTTTTGTTTTGTTCATTTATTTATCTCCTAAAATATTATCCAATCATCGTTTACAAATGTTCTTTAAACCAACGTATTGCTTCCGGATAGACTTTATCTTGCGGAACTTCCCGGTGTTTAGTCGGATACCAAACTATTTTCTTGGGTTCGCTAGCTTTTTTAAACAACAATTTAGAAGTTAGCGGTGGTACGACTTCATCATTTTCCGCATTTATCATTAACAATGGACGGGGGGAAATTCCTCCTACAAAATTTATCGGATCAATGATGCTGACATAATTTTTTGCTTCTGAGGTAAATGCATCATATTCAAATATAAATTGCAATCCACCTCCAGCCAGGGCAATAACAGGCACTTTCACCCGTTTATCAACCCCACAGAATATAGTCCCAATAACACCTCCTAAACTGATACCCAGGAAACCAATTCGCTTATTATCAATTTCTTCTCTTTTTTCCAGGAAGTCAATTGATCTGCGCAGATCAAAGACTGTTTGAGCAATTAGGTCACGTGTCCAGAATTTATAGCCATCTACAAAATTGTATTTAAAGTTATACTTCTTACGATCACCATGATTAGCACCATCTATACGTAACACGGCATAACCACTATCAACGAAAAATTGATGTCCCAAATTCATATAGTCATATGATTTGTGATCCTTTATCCCATGCATGAAGACGATTACAGGCACCGGTACTTCAACATTTTTAGGGACTGTTAATAAACCTGTCACCGTTGCATTATGAAAACTCTCGTATATTACATAATACATCAGGTATTGTTCTGTCTCAGACTCTATTCTGACTGAATCCTGAAGGGGAAAATCCTGATCATAGTCATAATAATGGTAAACCGAGATATTTTCCTCACCGATACACCCGGAGAAGAATAATGTGGCAACTATTATTAAAAGGGTTAATCTTTTTATCATCATTCAAGTGCTTTGGTATTTCAATCGGGATAGAACATACATTTAATAGACATCCCGGAGGGATCTTCCGATGTGCTGATATTAAATATCAGGGTGGAAGATTCCCAAGAAATGACAGTGTGCTGAACTCGTTTCAATATTTATCCAACGAGATCCCGAAATAAATTCGGGATGACTTCATTTATTTGTTTTTTTGTTTTTCTCTGCGGCGTTGCGGCGCTGCGTGAAATCAAACCGGGCGTTTGGCCATAGGTTTCAGATCAGTGAGATCTTCAACCCGAATTGGTTTTTTCTGTTCGATGCTGTTTCTGGCCGCAATACCAACCAGGATAGACATGGATCCATCCCGTGTACCGGCCGCATGTTTTAACGGATCGGCCATATTCTGATCTTTGAATATCTGGTCTTTTAATCTTGTATCTCCTCCACCATGGCCCCCTGAACTTTTTGGTACTTTAATTCTTTCATAATCACCAAAATTATTCATTATCATAATCTCACGATACGCTTCCGGTTTTTCCTTCAAATTCTGAGCCATCTCTTTGGCGTGAAGTGCGGCCTGATCCTGTTCATCATCCACCCAGGGAATATCTTCCCAGGCGTCGATTCTTCCCTTTGTACCGTTGAATGCAATTCTCCACCCTTCATAGGGGGAATACGTCGTGAGAGAATAACTGACATAGACATTGTTCGCGTATTTAATCTGGACAGCCATCTTGTCATAGATGTCTATTTCCTTCCGCCATACACAGGCATCACGGATATAGCCATCATATTTCTCATTATCAACGTAAACCTTCATCAAATGTTTATCTTTGGTAATATCCCAATAAAATTTGCACTTGTCTTTGTGGGGACAACCACGACATTTTTCTGAACGAAACTCATTATTTTTACCATAAAACTCAAGATCTCCCGAGGCATAAACCTCTGAGGGATCAGAGTCCAGCCACCAGTTCAGAAGATCATAATGATGCGTCGCTTTATGAACCAGGAGAGTGCCGGATTTGTCCCGCAAACCGTGCCAACGTCTGAAATAGGATGCACCATGATAAACATTTAAATACCAATGGAAATCTACCGATACGATCTTTCCGATCCTCTCGCTCACCAATAATTCTTTTATCTTTGTCATATAGGGACTGTAGCGATAATTAAAGGTGACAACAACTTTTTTGCCGGTTTTCCGTTCCGTATCCAAGATTTTCTGGCATTTTGTTTCGTCTGTCGTCATGGGCTTTTCGGCGATGATATTGGCCCCCATTTCCATCCCTTTAACGATAAATTCATCATGGTTTGCGTCTACGGTGGTAACAATCAGCCAATCGGGTTTGGTTGTCATCATCATATCTTCAAAATTCATAAAAACAGGACAATCTACGTCCATATAATCCTTAGCCAGATTAACCCTTCCTTCATTGATGTCACAAAGACCGACAAACTCTGTGGTATCAGCGTATTTTTCCACGACCGAACGTCCCCACATACTAATTCCGCGCACACCCATCCCTACAATGGCTAACCGCATTTTCTTGCCGGTTTGCGCCCGGCCAAATACGGTCATGGGTGAAATAGCCAGCGCTGCTGATGCGGCTCCAACTGTGCCAATAAAGTCACGGCGATTCATCTGGTTGATTTTACTTTTTTTCATTATTGACTCCTTAAATCATTCTTTAAAATAATGAAAACACCCACATATTTAACGAAAGCCCTCTATTGTTTTTCAATAACAATTTTTTTTAACGCAATGACGCAGAGAAAAGCAATAAAAATAAATAATTCATGGTATATTTTTACTGCTTTCTGCTTTCTGCTTACAGCTTTTCTGCTTTCTGAGAGTGTAATTCGTGAAATTCGAATAAATCCGTGAAAATTCGTGGATTCATATTGTATTTCTTATTTTGTATTTTGTATTAATAGATCTGCCAGAACCGGCATATGATCTGAGGGATAAATGCCTCGCCAGTTTTCGGTTAAAATACCATGTTTTTTTACACATATACCCTCATTGACAAATACATAATCGATCCGCCTGCTTCTTTTTGACCTTCCAAATCCGTTATAGGTATCATCAGGACCATAGGGAGGCGTTTCAGTAATAAACCGCGCATCCCTAAAGTAATACTTTAAATTATTTTCTTTATCAGGTTTTGTTAGTGTTTGGTATATTACCGACGTGTCCGTACTATTAAAATCACCGGTAATTATTATAGGTAAATCTCCAGCAATAGTAAAGGTTTTGGTCAATAATAATTTTGCACTTTTTTTTCTGGCAACTAGTCCTTTATGATCAAAATGGGTATTGAAGAAATAGAACGTTTTGCCGGATTGCAGTTCAGTTAGTCTGGCCCAGGTGACAATACGAACACAGGCAGCATCCCAGCCCAAACTCCCTTTCTCATCAGGGGTTTCCGATAGCCAGAAGGTACCATGATCTTCTAATTTAAATCTACTCTTAAGGAAAAATATAGCCGAATACTCCCCTTTTTCGGCACCATCATCTCTACCCACGCCAATCCACCGATAATTGGTCAACCTTTTTTCCAGATCGATCATTTGTCCGTGAAGGGCTTCCTGAACACCGAGCAGGTCTACATCATAAAATTGTATCAGATCGGCGACCATATCTTTTCGGTTAGGCCAGGCATTGATTCCATCATTCGGATTATTGTAACGGATATTAAAACTCATCACCCGAAATGTGGTATCTTGCGAGAAATTTTCCTCACTATCACATGACATAAAAATGACGAATGCGAAGAGAATAATGATCCACTCAGATACGGTTCGTATTTTATGAATCAATTTAATTTATCCCAATGTGTTCTTTTGTTTTTCTCGCAGAGTCGCAGAGAGAAACATTGCGAATCAGAATTCAAAGATTAAAATTAGTATATAGAAGAACGGCTCATAATGAATTTATGATTTTAAATCCTTAATCTCTTATCCCCTTCTCTTTCATTTTAATTTTTCTTTGCGTCTCTGCGCCTCTGCGAGAATAAAAAATCTAAAGTTCCTTTATATGTACATTTTTAAAATACACCGGAGAATGGCTATCATGATTCTGTAGACCGAAATAACCCTCCTTTGACCATTCCCGTATCTTTCCCCGGGGCTCCATGTCCCATTCCACAACCAATTGACTATTGAGTTCGACCTTTATATGACCTCCCGTGCACGTAATTTTATAATGATTCCATTCACCGGTGGGTTTACCGGCAAAGACTTTTGTAGGTTCGGCATCGTAAATTGCACCAGTTCCATGGTTTCCCTTTACATTATCAGCAATCTGCACTTCAAATGCTTTGTGGATATACTCATTGCTGATGACAAAATCCGGAACTCTGTAAAATACACCTGAGTTTGTGGTTGGTGTCGAACATTTGTAGTCCAATTCTAAAATAAAATCTTTATATTTTTGACTGCTGTACCAGAATAATCCCATACCACCACTGGATGTCAGAACACCGGTCTCCTCATCTAAATCAAAATAGCCCGGCCCATAATGATTCCAACCATGTTTTGATTGTGATAATTCTGTATAACCAAGGTAATAGGTGATACTTTTAATATATTCAATTCCCTTGAGAATATCGGGCTCCGGTGTCATCACTTTCTCTTTGTTTTCATATTCTACAGCCAGATAACCCCGATAATTCTGCTCGGTCAACTCTGCCAAAACATCATGGATATTGGATTTCCCATCCCCGAAAGCCACATCCTGTGCTTCTTTGACACCAAACTGATCCAGATCTTTTAAGTGTACATCCTTAATTCTACCTTTTAATAATTTTAATCCATCGACTGGATTCACTCCTGTCCTGGTCCAGTGCCCGATATCCACACAAGCACCGATACGCTTATCCAGGCCCTTAATATGATCCAGAACTGTCTGTGGTTGTGCATATTTGGATGGAGTAGGATGATTATGGATAGCTATTTGTTTGTTGTACTTTTTGACCATTTTTTCGATTATTGAATAGTCGTCAAATTTTGGTTCAGTGACGATGGTTTGTATTCCCATTTCTCTTGCAAATTCAAAGACTTTACTCATACTTTCTTCAGTATTTTCAAATCCCACTACACCGTAACTAACAACCCTCAAGTCATATTTTTTCAACCATTCCCTAACCAATTTAATTTGATCAGCGTTCATATTATGGTCAAATTTTTGATCACCAAGATCCGCACTCAATTTTTGCCCCGGGTAAGCCTGTAAAAATTTTAATCCCATTTTATTAACTTTTTGTAAGGTCTCTAAAAAAGTAAACTTTCTGAAGGTCCAGCATTGCATGGCAATTGGAAATACTTTAATTCTGACTTCATCATAATTAATGGCTTGTTCCTGATGTGTATTCACTCCAGTGGCAGAATCTGATGCATGGCTGGTAACCATGGCTAACATCACGATAAATAATAAGGCTAATAGGAAATTAGTTGTCTTCATCTTTACTCCATTTTAGTTTAATTAAGTTTACTTATTTCACGCAGCGACGCAACGCTGCAAGGTTTTCTTCCACGAATTACTCGAATTTTGACGAATTTCACGAATTCTTTTAATATTTATTAAAAACTCTGCGTTCTTTGCGCCTTCTTTGCGTCTTTGCGTTAAATAAAACCTCTCCAATCAAATTTAAATGTTTTTAGGATTCCATTCGCCCCGGGCGACGGCAGGAATAAAATCCTCAAATAATTCAGGTTTAAATGGAATTGTTTTCTCCTGCTCAGCGCTCATATAGGCCGCCATCAACAATTGCGTTACATTCAGACCGTCGCTAAAATTTTCACCGGGCCGTTTACCCGCCAGGAAGCATTGCACCATATAGCGGTTTTCTCCCTCATAGCCATATTCGCTTTCTTCATTGCTGACAACCGGCATGAGTCCCGTTTCGGCGTTTTGCTTTTCCACCAGATCTTCTCCCACATCACCCTGCACTTTGCGGCTAAAGAATACTTTTAATCCGGCATCAAGAGAATTCATGGACATAGAGTATTCCGGGCCCAGCAATTCAGTGCTTAGCCGTAATCCTGCCCCCACGAAAGACCACGAAGTGGTCGTTTCTACTATTAATGTATTATCCGCTTGATCTTTATATTCTATAAGTGAGTGGGCAAAATCCTCCGAAGGCCTGTTGGTATAATCCAGTTTTCCCTCGCTCATGTCTTTCAATATCCGCGCATATTCTGGTCGCTGCCATTTTAAAACGCTCATCTGGGCGGTCACTTTTGTTGGCCGGATTGAATCCCGTTCCGCACCCGGCTCGGTGAGCAGATATCTACCTACTTCTACAGAATGGCACATCATATCATTAAGTACACCGCCTCCCTGCAATTTCCCCTCCCAGAACCAGGGCATATGCGGTCCGGAATGCTCCTCAGCGGCTCTTGCCAGATAGGGTCTTCCGGTCAGTGCGGCGCCCCGCGCCCAAACAATATCTCTGCCCCGAATCATTCCGGGTGAAAATAACTGGTCTTCAAGATAACCGTCGAGTAGATTTGCTTTTTGGGCTAATTCCAGCATTTTTCGTGCCTCAGCCACATTTCTTCCCAACGGCTTCTCACAAGCGACACCGATTAATTTTCCCTTTCCGGATAGCACAGCATCGGTAATCTCCTCCATTATCTCCAGGCGGGTGAAGTTGGGTGCACATATCCAGAGTACATCAATGTCCGGATCGGCAATCATATCAGTAACTGAGGAAAATACCCTTGCATCACCCACATTTAACTTTTTTACTAATGCGACAGAATCCCCGGCATTTTTTTGAGATTTATCGACAATACCCAGAATATCAGCATCCCGTACCCCTACCCAGGAACGGATATGAAATTGCCCGATAAAGCCACCTCCGATAAAGCCTACACCTAATCTTTTTTTAGCCATCATATATTTCCTTCTCTGTCTAGTTATTTCACGCAGCGCCGCAGCGATCGTTTATCCATTAATTACACAAATTTATACGAATTTCACGAATTACTCTGTATGAAAGCAGAAAAGCCGTAAGCAGAAAGCAGTAAAAAATATTCCATTAATTATTTTTTATTGCTTTTCTCTGCGTCGTTGCGCGAAATAAAATTTATCATTCAATAAATCCATGGTAAAGGCCCATATAATAGGGCAACAGGAACACCGTGCCATCACCAAGTGCATGCCCTCTGCCGCCGGTATCCAGCCGCCAGGGGTCACGGTTCCAGTGATTAAAATAACATTCATCGACCGGAATGACCTTCCCATTTACCCGGTATCCCTTACCTTTAAAGCTCTTTTCATCAAACCCGGCATTGGCCTCTGGCAAAGATATAATATCCAGACGATGGCTATTTGTGTGTCGCCAATCAACCCTGTCAAGCGGGAATCGATATAAAGTCTCCATGGCATCTTCCTGCCAGTCGCCGGCCGGGGCCATTGAATATGTACCAAAAACATCTGTGAATTTTATATCAGAATTGACCGCAGCGATGACAAAATTAAAAAACGGATTCATTTCCGGGGAAAGTATTTTCCAGCTATCCCAGAGGGATATAGCATAAATTGATTTTCTTTCCGGATCTTTTTCATATTTTATCAGATTGTAGTAAGCCATAAAAGCCATTTCATCGTCTGATTGATTTCCGGTACCGATACCATGCTGAAATTTTTGCTTCATCAAATTCTGCATATAGGAATGTTTCTCTATGAGTGTGTTTTTAATTTCTCCATAATAGGTATCACCCGTAATATGCTCAGCAACGGTCAGGTAGGATAACATGCTTAATGAATTTATACCACGTTCGATAAACCAGTTGGGGCTGAAATTCATTTCTTCCGGACTAAAACGTGCCCAGCGGGTTGGTTTTCCGTCATGATCTACCAGATTGAATCCGTTATCAATCAAATGGTCCGTCAGAGCCTTCACATGTTTTCTAACACGGTCTTTTTCTTCTTCAGTCTCTGCAACCAGATCATAATAGAGGGGGTAAAAAAAGTAGTGGCCATCCAGCTCATCAGAACTGGTATCGGTCTTCCAGTACCATTTTCCATCGGCGCTCACCGGCCAACGGGGATCGATCACTTTCCAATATCTATCCCCTGTTTCTCTTTCCTTCTTATCTCTTTCTACCCGCCCCTCGTTGGGATCATGGCCGCTGGTAGGCAGAATGGTTCTGGCAATAAATCCAGGTGGTGCAGGATGAGTTCCGCTCTGTGTCACCGCTCCCAAAAACAATAATGCTTCAAAAACTTTTTTGGCTCTGGCTTTTGCTTTCGGATCTTTTGTTGCTCCATAGGCAAAACATTCACCGGCACCGTACATACTGGTCCACAGGCCGTCATTATCTGAATCATGTTTTTTTACGTTTGTTTTATCTCCTGGCGCCGGTAAGGAAACCTCCAGGACGTATTCATAAGGCGTACGGCGATGATAGTGGTCAATCTCATCTTCATACCATTTTGCCTTTTCGGCGAAGGTCATCGGTTTGTATTCAATCAATGCGATACCTTCAGACGTAGCGATCCAGGCTTTTCCATCATCAGACACAATAATATCCTGAATCTGGTCATCCGGGATCCAACGCTTCCCTTGTCTGTAGGCCCAGTGTTTACCGTCATACCGGATTGCACCTTTCTCGGTACCAAACCAGACAACCCCCTGCTCACCGGCAGCAGCCATTGTAAATTCATTGCACGGCAAACCTTCTTTGCCGGTATATAATTGCCATTGACCGTCAAAACAGCCCACACCCTGGGGGCTGGCAAACCATAATCTGCCCTTTTTATCATAAACCACACCCTTTACATCATAGGGTGCCCAGCTGTAAAATCCGGCGCGTGGATACCGGCTTTTAAACTGTTTTGATGATTTATCATAGGTGTACAGACCGCTGTTAGCAGCAACCGTTATAATTCCTTCACTGTCAACGGCCACCTGCCGGATATCACTTCCTTTTAATCCTAACAATTCAGGCTTACTGTCTTTTTGATCCAGGACTTTTTTATAGTTAATTGAATAAAGTCCGTCTGTTGAAGTGATCAGCAGAAAATCACCGGCAAATGCGAGGCCGACAGAAGATGCATTTATACGGATGAATTTATCCAGCTGGACTGATCCTTTTGCTTTCTTATCTTCAAAAATAACTATTTCTCCACCAGCCAGCACCTCACCTGAATCTTCTGATAGATATAGGGCAACTGTATTGTCCGTAATCGCCAGAAAATGAACCGGTTGCTTCTTGACACCGGAGACAAATTGCCACTTATTCCCTGAAAAGTTTGCCAGGCCCGCACCTGTTCCTGCATATATTTTACCACGGGAATCGATCGCAATCGCATTTACCTGATTGGAAGGAAGCCCGTTCTCTACAGTATAAAAGGTACGCACCTCTTGAGGAAAAGTACCATCTTTCTCCCCCGTACCACAGGTACAAAGGGAGATCATTAAAAATATGGTTAGAAAAAAAACAAGGGGGAAAAATTTTAATTTCATAATTTTTCTTTCATTTTTATTTTATGTGAGATGTAATTAATCGCGAAGTATCCAGAGTTTTCAATTAACTTGATCTATTTATAAACCACGAAGGACACGAAGATAAAAAGCAATTAAAAATTAAGAATATTTACATTCTTAATTCGTAATTATTAATTCTTAATTTCTATAAGACCTTCGTGATCTTCGTGGTAAATAAATTTTTTATTTGTCCCGATGAATCGGGAAACTGCACCATGCCATTGTAGCCAAAAACTTTGTTATTTCCGCATAGCGGATCGCCTTGGGAGATTAGCAAAGATTTGATGTCATCCAGAAGGGATCTTCCAACTTGCTGATGTGATTTCGACATGAAGGAAGATTCCTACGGACAGAATAGAAAACACCATTTGATTGTCCCAATTCCTCTCTACCCTTCTACCTTATACCAATCTACTTCAAATAATCCTTTAGTTTAATATGGACATAAGGTCGCTCACTGGCCACCTGTAAATCCTCGGCAAATGCGACCCACATTTCAAGACTTGTTGCATCATAGACGACATTTATAAGATTTCCGTCATCATCAGCAACTGCGCGGGATAATTCAATCATTTTATCCGCATCATAACTTCCTCTGTTTTCTTTTAGATGATTATAGGCGATATCATTTTTCATCGTATAATAAATGGTATTCGTTACAAGATTCGGGGCTACTTCATCAGAGGGATCGTTATTTTTCCAGATCGTTAGTTTAACTTCATCCGGTGAGGAAACAAGAATTTTTGCGCCTCCCATCGTTTCTTCTTTACCATCTCCCACCCAGAAACGATATCGTTTGATTAATTTTGTTGTTTCAATCATTTCCAGCACTTCATTGAGGTCATCTGCCTCATAAAGCAAATCCCGGAAAAGTGTGGAGAAATGAGTGCCATCCATATCAAAAGGATAATCTTTGCCCGGTGAAGCGCCTTTTTCACTCAGCGCAATTCCCCTGGCATTCATTCCCGCATGGGCCCCAATATAGCCGGCAAACGTCGGGACAGCATGAGCAATACCCTCATCAGGCAAATAAATTACAATAGTCGGGGCATCCTGTAAATGCCCTCTCATTGTAAAATCAAGATTTCTTATCTGATAAAGATGGCCATTGGCACTTGCATCGCCCCAGACGATGACGCCGCTACAGGCATAATCTCCTAACACAGGAATCATATGAGCACGGCGAAGCATCTCCAATGACAAACCGGAACCATCCGCCAGGCCCTTCAACTCATCTTTAAAGCGGGAATGGATATAGGGGGAGACAGCAGTCCAGGCAGCGTCGAGATTATCATTATTAAAACGATCGGGATCTCCTTGCTGTCCATAATTTAGAAACCCGGTCATTGTGGTGTTGATTTCTTCTTTTAATAATTGGCCCAAGGCCTGACCCATCTCATAAGGTGTGCCCCTTACAACAGCGACTGTAATCTCATCCTGGCCGGTTCCAACAGTTTGCAGGTAACCATTTTGTGTTTCCTTTATTTCTTCTGTGCTTTTACTGCAGGAAGCTACTATTAAAAGAACGAGTATTAGAATGAATTTCTGAATCACTTTATCTCCTTGGTTAACATTTTTATCCTGATCTATTCGTAGCACAGGGCTGCAAACAAAAAGAATTTGTCCACGAATTACACGAATTTATTTGAATTTCTTATGAGTTATAAAACTCCGCGAAATTAATTTAATTAAATAATAAAAATTAATGAAATTCCTGAATAATAAACTTTGCGTGCTTTGCGTAACCATTGCGTCATTGCGGTAAAAAAAACTTATATAATTTAAATAAAAATGGCATCGGATCAATAAATCCGATGCCATTAACTTACTTATTTTTTTAAATGATTACAGGATTTATTTTTAATTTTTATCTTGTAAATCCTGTCAAAAATAATCTTACAATCGAGCGATACTATTTCATCAGGATCATTTTGTGAGTGGCAACATTTTCACTACTTTGCAACTGATAAAAATACACACCGCTAGCCAAAGCATTACCCAGATCATCCTGTCCATTAAAGGTCACCTGATGTGAACCGGCTGCCATTGAATTATTTACCAATGTACGTACGAGCTGACCGGTAATCGAATATACCTTTAATGTTACATTATCAGATTTTTCCAGACTAAAATCAATGGTAGTTTCCGGATTGAATGGATTTGGATAATTGGCGCCTAAGTTGAACACCTGTGGTACAAGATCAATCGCCCCATCATCAATGGCACTTGCTCCACCCGGGACTTCGTATACCTTAATCTCATCAACAAAATAGACATCACCACCGGTGGTTACAACCCCGTTGAAAGTGGCAAACATTGTATAACGGCCTGTTACACGAGGCTCTGCATCGACGACTGACAATGTCCAGTCATTTGGTTCGAACATGGGCAGGCCGTCCCAAACCTTTGCCTTTAATTCACCTTCGAACAGATAGAATTTCACCCAATACCAGACATCCAACGCTAAATCAAAATCAACTCCCACCAGGGTGTCCCATAACGCCGGGTTGAGTGCGGCATACTCTGCAGCCGGATATTTTGCAATCATTAAATAATCAGCTGCCGGATTGAATTGCAGAACATAAGCAGGGGACTCAGTGGGATCGGCATCCGGCCAGGACTCACTTGAATCCATCATTACCATCCGGGTACCAATGAATAATGTAGAATACTCACCCATGTCTTTTAAATTGATCCTCGTGACGATTTGCTGGTTTGGTTCACTATAATTATTCTCTTTAATCGCCGCATCCGTACCATCGTCATCCGTCGTATCCAGGGCCGCAACGCCATTTGTCTGAATCAGACCAGCCCCCACAATACCACCAAAACTACCCGTCGTAATGGAAACATAGTTGCCCGGATCATTGACCGTAATCTGTCCAAACAATCCGTCATTTTCACCATAATACCACCAGCCAACATTATATAAAACGCCCGGATCCGTATCAGGCTCATTAAAAAGATCTTCCCACATAAGATCGCCAACTTCCTGGCCCAGTGATAAAGAAACCAAAAATAAAACACTTAAGAATACCATCATAACTTTGTAACTTAACTTCATAATAACTCCTTCCAGATTAGGTTAATTGATTAAACATAAGCCCAATATTAACAAAAATATATATTTTATGCAAATAGACTGGGTACTGGGTACTGGGTACTGGGTACTGGGTACAAAAATTTGCATGCTCCCAGATTGCTTGTCAAGTATTTTTTTTTAAATAATCTCAATTGGCCAACAAAAAGTACCTTAAACATAGAGTCTAGTACTCCCGATAATTAATACCTCCTTCCAGCCAGCATATCGGGACCAAATCTTCCAGGATTTGGCCAATATTTATCCAGTATCGAGAATCGAGTATCCAGTTGACAAGTATCGAGTATCCAGCATCTTTCTGGTCTAAATATAACACTTGCTTAATGTAAAAGCTGTGACATTTGCCACTTAAAACGTAAAAATCAGACTAAAACGGTTAACAGGTTCAAAAAATTTTGTATTTGTGTAAGAATAATCTAACGAACCCACATAACCCTGATAATCAAATTTGACACCGAATCCGAGGCTAAAATCAACCACATCCTGATTAAACTGATAGCCAAGGCGCACCGCAAATACCTGTAAATACTCAACTTCTGCGCCAATATTAACCCGCCCTGTGTAGTTTACAGGATTAACCGCATCGAGGGACGTATTGATATTAAAATCTTGATTCCCGGGATCAAAATATTCTGCAACATCCTGAGCCAGACCGAAACGAATCGCCATGGGCATGGGGAATGATTCTGTATAATAAGTCATATCGCCTGAATAATTTTGTAAAGCTGCGGCAAATTTGAGTGTTTTATAACCAAAATCATATAATCCGCCCACGTCAAATCCAAGACTGGTAACTCCCCAGTTCCTATTTTCATATTTATAAATTTCTTTCTCCTGATCGATTACACCAACTGCAATGGCGGCATCACCGAGGTTCTCATTGGCATATTTTAATTTCATGCCAAACGAAAACTTCTCACTTATCTTTATGGCATAGGCGAGCCCAACAGCATATTCTTCCACATGAATATCACCGGTAAGTATAAAACCGCGTTCATCAATACTTGAATCCACTCGCCTGGTACCGATAATCTTTCCATAATCCATATAGACAAGGTCGAGACCGATTGTTCCATATTGGCCAAGAGTATAAGCGGCGGCAAGTCCGTATAGTTTAGTTTCTGCTAACCAATTCACCTGATTGACGACAATGGCAAAATGTTCAATTTGCGCAAGTGCAGCCGGATTATGAAAAATGCCTTCGATACCCCTCACACTGGCTACACTGGCATTACCCATGCCGCTCTCCCGCGCGCTGATCGGTATTGAAAGATAAGTCATACCTGCCTGCCCTACCTTTTTCATCTGAGCATTGGCCATAGGTATCTGGAAGAGAAAAATTATGATTAGTATACTGATCCTGAGTAAGGTATTTTTCATTCCAATCTCCAAAAAATTGAAATATTTCTTTTAAAAATTAATTTTCACTTTAACCACAAAAGATTAGGAATTCGGAATTGGATAATAAACTTTGTAACTAGTAATTTGCATCATGTATCCCGCATCGTTTCTTTTTTTATCGTCCAACTTTAATTTTACCTTGTATCCCGTAGTTAAATTTTTTCTAACGTATAATAATAAGTTTTCCTGTTGTGGAGCCTACTGAATTTCCGTTTTTATCCCATCCCTCTATATAATATAAATAGACCCCGCTTTTAATAATCTGATAACTCTGGCTTATACTGAACCATGCTTCGTCAGCTGCACCTGTAATTGAATTCGGATTTTCAGGATTCGGATGTTGAATCGTTTCCACCAGATCACCGCTAACAGTAAAAATTCTAATTATTGCCCTATAAGGGAGACCAAAAAATGAGATTTTATCTTCAATTCTTGGTACTTCAGTATATTCATCTCTTAAAGATCCGCCAAAAGCCAGACCCCTTATGTGATAGGGATTTGGGACTACATAAACTGAGTCCAGACTAGAAAAAGCACCAATATTTGATACGCCGGGATACTGATAATTTCGATTATAATAGACACTGGATTCCATTGACTCACCAGGATTTAATCCCGTTGTATTCTGAGATCCGTCATCAAAGGAGGTTACGGCATACCAGTAGCTTTTACCACGTTCAACGTTTTCATCAAAATAGGAGTGGACGACCTCGTTACCGCTGTTTCCACCACATTCCCAAATATTTGAATATAGGTTTGTCATCTTACCTTCTGCCCGGTAGATCCGGTAGCCCGAGAAATCTTTTTCACCGGTATCAGGATCTTCCTCATCTTCAACAGAACTCCATTCCAACTCAACCCTTCCCGGTCCTGCATTAATGTCCAAATCCGGTGTTGGCAGAGGTTTAGGAATATTCTCAAGGCCAATTTCCCAGGCATATTCTGCTGCCTGTGCATGCATGAACAACGAATCTTTACCTGTTGCCAGCATTGCATTCTTGGCCGCATCTCCGGTGAGTCCATTCCAATCCAGATTGCCATTAATCCAGGCTTGACCTGCATTAATGCATTGCCTGGCCGAAAGCGCACCCACGGCATCATAGATTACAATTTTTATGTCCTCGCCAAAAGGAATATTATAAGGTCCAAAGACGAGCATGGCCACAGGTTGCCTTATATTACCATCATAAGCAGGCAGGCCTGTGTCCTCTGTTGAACCACTGAATTGAGCACCTGAATTTAATTCGTTATATAGAGCATCATTACCGGCTCCGGGTGTGGCAAATTCAGTTCTTGGTTTTATCTCTATAGTTGAGGGCTGGCTGCGGTCATCCGATTCATCGTCATAGGCTTTGTCCGCGTGCAGTATGCCGATACCCGGATATTGGGGTGAGAGAAATTCACCGGTATATTTGTCGGGATCACCAATATCATCAGTTGATACAACATTCGAGTTTCCATCATACATATAGAATAATCCACGGAGTGTATCGCCGGGCTGATTCCCATAATATGCAGCATAATCATCATGTTGATTAACCTCAACCTTTCCACGGTCTCCGCTGGGAATCAGATAATATTGAAATCCAAAATATACGCCTTCAAGATTCTGTCCGGGGAGTTCTATGGTGTTTATATCAGCATTTGTATTACCATTATTGGTTAAGACATATTCTTTAATAATATAGCTATTATGATTGTGATTGGCATAAGCGGTACTTGTCATGACAACCTGAACGCCGGTATAGGTTGCCCAGGTTGTCTCAACCATTTCATCGCCGGGAATTCCATCCCAACGAAAGCCTGATTGACGGTTATCAATGATCCTTGATTCCTGGGTACCATTAACAAGAACCCGCGGCAGGTAATTACGTACGAACTTGTAATTGGTTATCCGTGAGGTGAATCCCGACGCCTCATTATTTTCAAATCCTCCCGGGGCTACATACCTGTCATGGGGTGTTGGACTGTCTTTATCTCGCCAATTTGTCGTTCCAATCCATAAACCACGTCCTGCCATATTCTTTCTCGTCTGTTTCCAGAAATCTCCTCCCGGATAGGTCATTTGGTCCTGAATAGGGGCATAACTGGGGATACTGCCGGTTTCAAACATGGTCTCCCATAACATCCCGATCTCATGACTTTTGATACCCTGTGCTTCCTGAGCATTCACCGACATACCCGAAATTAAAAGTATTATCAGTAATATAAATAGATTAATATTTAAATGATTATTGGCCATTTTTCTCCTCCGCACAATGCCGCCCAAAAGGGCTCACAAAATGGATTACATGGTAAATCGCATGCCTAAAACAAATACATTATAATTACCACGATAGATATTATCGGATTCTGTTCTCAGAATAAGTTTATTTTGCACGGCTTCTTCTGAGCCAACTTTATCTGTGTTGCCATTATTATATAGATCATTGTAATAATCTGAACCACCTATATTTCTGAATTTACTTGAAATAAGGCTACTGATATCCAGATAGATTTCAAATTGGGCATCGCTTAACATATTAAATCCTTTTGAAATACGCAGATTGGAAGTAAAATAAGGAATGGTATAAAACTTTACATCGGGATTCTGAGTACGAAATGTTTCATCAGGATGTTCTCTCAGCTCCGGGCCGGTATAGAAGAGTCCAAGGCTCAATCTCGTCTTCTCCAGAAAGGGATAACCCGCTATTCGTGGGCCCCAATCTTCGGGTCCCATAAGCGTTAGGACACCCCGGCCATAAGGCCGTATTTCTTCTGTTAAAGGCCTCGGTACGCCCTTCAGTTCACCATTCACCCCAATCAAAGGATTATCTGTTATAATTGGTATCTGGCTGATACCGGGAACAGATAAATCACTGATACTCTTTTGGGTTATATTAAAATTTAAAAAACCAACAAAAAATCTGCCGGATGCCCTTCTTAGTTCGATATCAATACCGCTGATTTCTTTGTATTCTCTGTTTGCCGCCCATTCGGTAACAAGACTTTGATCAGCATGGGCATATACCATTCCATTCTGTCCATTGGAATAATCTTTATAAAATGCGCCCACGTGAAGTTGACAGAAATCAAACAGATTCTGATCGTAACCAATTTCATAATTCACCGATTTCATAAAATCCATATATGTATTTCCCATGAACTGGATTCGACCTTCATTTGCACTCAGATTCAGCTGAGTTGAGTACAGTGGTTCATTATTGGGCATCTGTACAAAATGTCCAAAATTGAAATATATTTTACTGGTTGCGGTTAATGGAAATGAAACGCCTATACGCGGACTAAAATAATGTACAGGTTTTGGCTTCACCATGGGGAATTCCCCATTAACATAGGCAGTCAGGGCTTCCATATTTGTGGCATAATTCAGTACAGAGTGTATGTCGGCCCGGTGGGTATTTACGTCATAATAATCCCAGCGAACGCCTACATTGGCGATCATACCTTCAAATTCTATTTTATCCTGGATGTAAAGACTCGTCTGAATCGGAAAAACATGAAAGGGATAGGCAAAAGGCCTGGTTGGATCATCATCCTGAAGTTTTTGTCGGTCTTCCCTCACATCATTATAGCGAAACATCAAACCTGTCTTCAATTCGTGATTTGAATGAAACTGATCGACATAGTTTGCCTGAATTGTATAACGTCTGCCATAAGAATTATCTAATGTTGTTCCACCACCGTACATACGGAATCCGGAAACGTTATCATCTATACCTTCACCTCGTGGGATCCAACCTGATTGGGGATCCAGAAAATAATAACCATTGAAGGTACGACCATTTGCTTCAGGAGATGCCGGTCCGGTGCGAACATCCCAGGATGTACCAAAATAACTGATGTCAGTTTCCAGGAACCGCTTCGCGTCAAAAATGTAAAGCAATCTGGCCCCTAATAGTAAAGAATATCTTCCGTTTAATGGTTTACGGTAAAAATAAAATGGCTCCCATCCACCACCACTATAGGATATACGGTCTTCCGTTGACCAGGTGCTCCCGGAACTGCCCTCTGTAATACTTTCGATCTGGGAGTACAGACCCGTTAGTGTCAGGCGCATATTAGGTCCAAAATTGTTCAGCCATTTGAAAGTAAAATCACCTTCAATATAACTGTCTTTGGTTTGCAAATAAGTGTACGGCCGGTCTTCATATTTAAAGCTTGCCAGCAGACTTGATGTCCAGGGTAAGAAATTCAGACCGCCACTCATGGTAATATCCAGATTATGACCTGCTTTGTTACCATATTCGACGGGACGGTGGCGCCAGCGCCACAGCTCACGCGCCTCTTCCGAGGTCCAGGTTGTATCCGGTAATTCGGCTACATAGTTATTCCAACCCCTCCAGCGAATTGTATCGGGCGTAATACCTTCATTTCTGACAATAAAACTGGGATCCATAGAATTTTCACTACCATACAATTGATATTGCCACAAATTCTGGGGATCGTATTTATCACGCCCACCATGACGCTTACCGGGCAGTTGCAGCTGGTAATCAACTGAAATATGAAACTCCTCGGAAGGATTGCTGGTAACAATATTAACCATTCCCGACTGAGCCTCCCCATACTCAGCATTATATCCGCCACGTATTATTTGCACTTCCTGAACAGCTCCGGGCGATACAGCGAATACCGGCCGGTTAAACTTTGCATCAGATGTATTGTAGCCATCTACCATCATCCCTGTTTCATGGCTTTCACCCTGACGAATTTTCAACTCACCCTCGAGAAGGTTCCCGGTTACACCTGCAGCCATACCCACCATATCCTCAGTTCTACTAAAGAATGGTGTTGCCTCCATCGCCTCTCTAGTGAAGGCACTTTCTGAGGTAGAAACATCCACTTTGACAAAATCACGCGGGGCTTCAACGACAACTGTCTCACTTTCCAAGATTGATTCGTCCATGGTGATATCAATTATAACCGTTCTATCCACACCGACACGAACATCTCTTATTATTTCAGTCTTATATCCGATCATATGCGCTTCCAGGGTATGGGTACCCGGGGGCACAAGGAGTATAATGTATTCACCGGCGATATCTGTTGCAGCACCAATATGTGTGCCCTGGATTAGTACATTCGCACCTGGAAGGATTTCCCCGGTTCGTGAATCTTTAACCACACCACGTATTTTTCCTGTGGTACCGGCAAAAGCTGTCGTAACAACCAGAATAGAAAATAAGAATATATTAAGAAGGGAAAAGAATCTGACGTTATTTTTCATACGTTGATCTCCCATGTGTAGAATTATATAATAAACAGAAAGGATGGAAATTTTTATAAAGTTACATTAATTGCAACCAATAGTTGTCTCCGGGTATGCAGTGACAGAAATTTTATTTTCAATCACTTGTTCTTGTATAATAAGAAATTTTTATGTAGAAGGCAAACGATTGGGTAATTCTGGATAATTTATTCATAAAATGTTTGTAGAGACGTCCCGGTGGGACGTCTTTCATTCTGATATACTATTGAAGTGAAGATACATTAGAACTCACCCCATAAATCCCAATTCCCAATTCCCAATTCCTAATTCCCAATAAATATTCAATTTCCAATGCTTATTTTTGCTTTACCCAATCTACAGTAAACCGTACATGTTTTATTGCCTTCTTTCTGCCCAGTTCATGGGAATAGGTGATGTGAATATCTTCATTACCAGATTGAATCAATGAGGGGTAAGCAAAGGAGCCCTTTCCTTTCGCCACCTTCTCTATATGCTGTGTCCATTTCCAGCTGGCTCCTTCATCATCGGAAAGAGATACGGCAAGGCTATGCCTGCCCTCTTCTGTATCATTATAGACCATCAGCCAAAGTCCATTTTGCAAGGCAATCACCTCAAGGCTGGATCCGGGATTTGGGATATTGGTATCCTCTGCAAAGGACCAGGACTCACCATCGTCTTCGGAGACGCTCATCATCACCCTTTGAGGCAGGGTTCCGGAGTCGCGCATGTAAGCGACGATGTTATCATCTTTTTTCTGAACAAATGTGGGTTGAATCGGGCCAAATCCAATAATAGGCAAACTGGCACGCCAGTTTTCACCATTGTCATCACTGATAGCAGCTAATGAGACATTATATCCATCAGAATATAATGGCAGTAATATCCGTCCTGAAGGCAGAACAAGGGGATGAATTCTTGTCATCCATCCGGCCTGTCGTTTGACAGGATCAGCAGCAGCCTCTACAAGCATTCGGCCATAAGGAAGGGCATACTCTGACCACATTGGTTCATGAGAACTCAGTTTCCTGGAAACATCTTGCATAGCTTCAGCAAAATCCTCGCCCGGCTGGAACAAAATATAGTCCTGCCATTCCCAAATGGGTGCTCCATTTGATTGATAGTTTGTCGATTTCCGATATTTCAGAAGTGATCGTTCCCAGCGCTCGGCCTGAACCACAATCCAGAACATCCACAGACGCTCGTCGTGATCGATAAAAAGAACCGGATTGCAATCAGGAAGATTAGGCGTTTCAGCCATCAAAAAAACCTTGCTCCAGGCGCTTTCGCCCTTCTTCAACCGGGCTCCCTGAATCAATACATCCTTAGCCCGCCGTTCACCTGATCCATAAAACCAGCAAGCCAAAAGGTCCCCGTTGGGTAATTCGGTAATACTGCTTCCATGAACATGTTTTCCCTGCATGGGAAAAATCAACCGTTCTTCGTAAACAGGCTGGGCCCCTATGGACGAGGCTAAAACTATTAAAATAAGGGGGAGGGATTTTAAAAATCTCATATGATCACCATTATTTAATTATATGGAACGCGGATGACGCTGATGATGCGGATTTCCACGGAATTTATTTTTTTCCACGAATTACACGAATTACTCTAAAAGAAAGCAGTATAAAAATAATATAAAATACTTTTAAACTTTGCGTTTTTTGCCTGCCCACCGCGTGTCGCCTTCTTTGCGTTTTTGCGTTAAAAAAACCTTTTTCCCTTTACCCTTTTGCCTTGTTTCTTATACCCTATTCCTTTTTTTTATTTTTCACATCCTTGGAACTTGGACATTCCTTGTTGGATATTGGATATTCAATTGTCTACGAAATGTTGTCAGGGCGGACACACGGGTCCGCCCCTACATTTATTGTACTAAATCCTCAGGACACGGCATGTTGTGTCCCTACATGTAACATCCTTGGACCTTGGACATTCTTTGTTGGAATTGGATATTCAATTTTTGCAATGGATCAATTACCTGGATACTCGATTCTCGATACTGGATAAATATTGGCCAAATCCTGGAAGATTTGGTCCCGATATGTTTTCCGGAGGAAAACGTTTTTTTCGGGGAACCTTGAATATTCCGTGTTGACTATTGAATATTGATCTAGAATTTCACCATCAACGTCTTTATCTCATAGGGTTTGATATTATAGATAGCTACATTCTTTTTGTGTTTGACCGGTTTTTTATCTTTTTCCAGCATATTGCTTTCCCAAATGCCCTTTATCGGATGGGCAAATGTTATCTCCACCTCTCCGCGCTGGTTACAGGTTTCGTAGAGCCGGAAGACTATTTCATTACCATCTTCCGCCTTTTTTACCGATTCGATGATCACATTTTCCCTGTTGGTCTGGGCAAATGAGAATGGTCGCTGCTCTTCATTTTTAGCTGCAGGGGGGGCAAGCCGGGTGAGCGGTTTATAGTTCAATCTATAGGCTTCCTGTACCGTTCCACCATTTCGCCAATCACCTTTATGAGGATAGAGAGAATAAGTAAACCGATGTTGCCCAATATCAGCGTTAGGATCGGGCTGAACAGGCGATTTAATCAGGGTCAAACGCATCACATTTTCTTTAATATCATAACCGTATTTGCAGTCATTTAGCAGACTGACCCCATAATCTCCCTCAGACAGATCCGCCCATTTTTGGGCTGGAACTTCAAAACGTCCCATATCCCACAGGGTGTTCCAGTGTGTGGGACGCTGGATGCTCCCGTAGGGTATTTCATAGGTAGCTGTATTTGCATGTATATTTACCGGAAAAGCAACCTTAAGCAGGGTCTCATGCTGCTGCCAGTCTATTTCGGTTACAAAATCAATTCTGGGAATATGCTCGTAGATATAAATGGTTTGGTCAATCTCCGAATCCAGGAATTTGCGTTTCTGTATCAAACCTCCCCGGAGGGGTCCTTTTTCGGAAATTTGCACACTGCTCAGATCATCCAACTCAATACATTTATCCTGATAAAATATATCTATATCCCAGGCATTGTTACGAATGGGACGATCTTCAAACGCCTGCAATATATTGGCCTTTTTTCCTTTTTCAATCACTTCGCGATTGTATCTCTTGTCAAAAAGACTGGTAATCAGCCCTTTTTTATCAAAGTTTATGGTAAAAAACTGGTTTTCCAGTTTATTTTTTGAAATTTTAATGCTGGACTGCACCTTGCCGGACTTCTTTTTATCAAACGTATAAAAATTATAGCCCAGAGACGGTAGATTCTCTATATGTGCGATGGTCCCTTTTTTATCGGGCAGGATCTGCACGGGAACCGTTTGACCCTTGTCATCAACCATATTAAGATTGTCCTTACCTTTCGGTGGCGGCAGAGAGATCAGGTCTGATCGATTCCAGGACAATGAGTTAAAAACAGCCAACCTGGTGTCCCCTTTTGCTCCCTTTTTGCCTTTGCTTAAATTGTTCAGAGCATTATTCAGATGTTTATCACCATAGGTAGTGACCTGCTTATATTCTTCGCGGCAATCCTGATAAACTTCCGGTATGGATGATCCGGGTAGAATATCGTGGAACTGGTTGAGCAGAATCAATTCCCAGCCTTTTTTCAGATCGTCCTGAGGATAAGTTCCTTTATTAACTGAATCGATGGCACAAAAGAGTTCGGTATCATGATAAAGGATTTCACTCTTACGGTTTGCTTTTTTAATCCAGGCCTGGGACGTATAACACCCACGATGAAACTGAAGATATAATTCATCATTCCAGACGGGAAGTTTATTAACCCTTTTTTCCAGGCCCTCAAAAAATTCTTCAACAAGCCCCTGACGGTGATTTGGGAGTAAATCGTTCATATAGGCTAATCGTGTGGAATTCTCCAGCATATCACGTGTGGGCCCGCAGCCACCGTCTCCCCAGCCATATACGAAAAGGACTTCTTTATTTTCTTCTTTTTGCTGATATTCATCCCAGCATCCTTTCATCATCTTTGGATTCAGATCGGCACTGTAATCATCCCAACCACGTGGGTCGGGCGTCGTTATAAAATAGGCCATAACTTTGCTGCCGTCTAATCCCTCCCAGTAAAAAGTATCATCGGTAATCCTGACAAACTGTGACCAACTCATTTTCGTTGTCATGAAGAATTTAAGACCACATTTTTTCATGATCTGGGGAAGTGTGTAACAAAATCCAAAAGCATCAGGCAACCAGACTACCTTGCTCTCCTTACCGAACTCTTTCTCAAAGAATCGCTTTCCATACAAAAACTGCCGGACCAGAGACTCACCCCCGGGTATATTGCAGTCTGATTCAGCCCACATTCCCCCGGTAGCCTCAAGTTTTCCGGACTTTATTTTCTCTTTTAGACGCGCATAAATATCCGGATAGGACTCCTTCATATAGGTATAGATCTGGGCCTGGCTCTGAATAAAGTGATATTCGGGATAAATTTCCATCAGTCTGAGTGTATTAGAGAAGGTTCGGGCCGCTTTTTTCCGGCTATGCTTGGTTTGCCACATCCAGGCTATATCTAAATGGGAATTACCCAGACTCATCACGGTCGAATTATCTTTTTTGGGTGAATTATCTTTATATAGTTCTTTTTTAATAAACTCGTTTGCTTTTTTGATTGAATTATAGAATGACTGACTACCGATTTGTAAGAAATCCACCATTAAAATAGATTCTTTGAGAATAGACAAGAAACGGGAATTATGGGGATTATTTTTATCGGTAGATTGAATTGTTTCGAAGACAATTTTTGTATTATAGTAAAAATCCTCTGTGTCGGCATCAATACATACGAGATCAGCCTGTTCCAGACGATGTTGGTGGGTTTCTAATCCACTAAACGCTTCAATGGCCAGGATATGCTTCTTACCTGGTTTTAATTTATCCCAGAGCATTATCTCATTACGCCGGATATCGACACTTTGCAAGGGCTGGCCATCCAGATAAACCAGAAGTTCATACTCCCTGTAATCACCACCCTGGCTGGCATCAAAAAAGTAACGTTTTCCCGGCTGAAAAATGACCGCATATTTCTTTCCCGGAGCAATTTTCGGAACCACCAGCGGTATTCTGAACCAGCAGGTCAGATCCCGTCCACCCCAGAATTGGCCGACGGAAAAAGACCGCCATTTTGAATCGTCAAATTTGATGGCTTTGGCCTCGGGAAGATCCCCCTGTTTAAATTTGATTATCTCAAAGGGTGTGACTTCTGAATAAATATTATCTTTAATGGTTTGTATCTTTTTTTCCAGATTTCTCGTGTAGATATCCATATAAATAAATCTCCTGAGTGTTGGGGTAGAATTTTAAACAATTGCCAGATTACTTGCAACGTGGAAAAATCAGCCTGAATTATGCTATTGTAGCTAAAAACTTTGTTATTTCTGCATAGCGGATCGCCTTGGGAGATTAGCAAAGTTTTAATATCATCCAGAAGGGATCTTCCAACTTGCTGATATGATTTCGACAAGCAGGAAGATTCCTACGGACAGAATATAAAATACCATTTGTTTGTCCGAAGGATCCCTTTGGGGCAGCCTCGTGCTGCGGTATGAATTGATCAGGTTAATTAAAAGGTTGATTTTAGACGATTCTTGTCCAAAGGCTGCACTTGCTCAACAATCCACTCCCGCATCTCTCTGCCCTCCTCTATATCCTGCGGATAAGAAATAAAATCCAGAGAGATGCTCAGTTCCTCCTCCAGGCGCATGGCCATCGCCGGCCAAATGATTCCAATATCCCCGATGACAGGAATACTGTTTTCCAGCCGGGCAAATCCGGACATCTCCATGCGGAAAGGAATATCCATTAACTTCGTTTTTGGCAGACCCTTATCTATCGCTTCCTGCACCTGACTTGACTGTTTTTCAAATTCCCAGGCTTTCATCAAATTCGGATCTGTATCGATACGGAGTAACGTCTTACCCTTAAGACTGTATGTCGGGTATCCCTCCCAGTCTGCCCAAACACCATGGCCTGTATAAGTTTCAAAGGGCCCGTCATGAATTTCCTGGGTTAATGCTACCGCTGATTCGATAATGACATCGGCGGAATTCATCATTGAAGCAATTCTGGTCGCCCTCTCGGTGATAGATATAGAATCTCCGATAGCCAGACCAACCATGCCTCCGCCAACCAGCTGAGGAATCGTTACCAGTACCGGTATATTTTTTTGATAACCAGCACCTAGCATTGTTCTACCGTCAGCTGCAGCTCCGGCAACCAACTCAAACGGTAAACCCCTGCTACGGGCCATCAGCATGATCTCTTTGGCCAGGTTTTCTGTTCTCAAGCCCATGGGATAGGCCATATTACCTGCTGCTTTGATAATGATCTCACCATCCGAGGACAAAATTTTTTCTATCAGATCCACATCAAGAATCATTTCCTTTTTCAGGTCATCAACCAGGGCGTCGGGCATGAGACTCAATTCAAACACATCCCCCCGGGGAAGAGTTTCCTCCCTGAAGCCTAGTTTTTTTCCATCCACTCGTTTAACCCTATCCAAAGATCCGGCCATTTCGTGGGCAACAACCGCCGAACTTGTTGTCACACCGTCAATAAGGCCTTTATGGATCATTTCAGCAATTAGCGTGGTTACACCTTCGTGCAGGTTTGGTCCGCTTCCTGTTACGACGACAACTTTTCCGTTTCTTTTTTTAGCTTGTACGATGTCCGAGACGCCCTTTTCCAGGAATTTTCTGGTCTGCTCGGGCAAGCTCTCATAAAGGCTTTTGATTAGATCTCTTTTAACTTTCATATTTTTCTTTCCTATATAATTAATTTAATCTCACAAAGACGCAAAAACTTTTTCCACGAATTACACTAATTTTTGCGAATTATTTTGTATTTTTTATTAATTCAGTGGCCGTTCGCGAACGGCCACTACTTTTCTATTTCTTTTCTTTGCAGCTCTGCGCCTCTGCGAGAGAATATCAATCCCCTGAAAGCAAAACCTTTTCAACCCGGAGCAAATCTTCCGGTGTATCAACATTGAGCCCGGCAACCCGATCACACTTGGTTTCTGCAATAAATATCCGATAGCCATTCTCTAAAACCTTAAGCTGCTCTAAGACCTCGGATTCCCCTAATGGTGTGTTTGGTAATTGTGTATACGTTTGTAAAAAATCCTTACGGTAGACATAAAGCCCCACATGTTCAAAAACATCAACATCCATCCCATCACGGTTATAGGGTATCAAAGAACGTGAGAAATAAAGCGCCCAGCCCTCTTTGTCCGTTACGACTTTTACTATACCCGGATCATGATAGCTCTCTTCTTCAATTTTGATTTTGAGCGTTGACATTTGAATCTCAGCATTATTTACCATGGGTTCAACCGCCTCATCTATCATAACCGGATCGATCAAGGGTTGATCACCCTGAATATTGACATAAATTTCGCCTTCGATATGAGCCGCAATCTCGGCAATCCTGTCTGTACCTGACTGATGATGACTTGCCGTCATCACTGCCTTACCACCAAAAGATTCAACAACGTCAAATACCCGTTGATCATCGACAGCGACAACTAACTCATCAAGCAGCTTTGATTTGACAGATTGTTCATAAACTCGTTGCACCATCGGTATTCCGGCAATTTTTGCGATAATTTTTCCACGAAAGCGGGACGACCCGTATCTTCCGGGTATAACACCGATTATTTTGGGTTTTTCTGACATAATTTCTCCTGGTTATAACGTTTATAGAACGCGCCGCCCTCAGGCTAGGCAGGGATTACGCTGATAACACGTATTTCCACGAATTACACGAATTAAGACGAATTTCACGAATTAATTTCTAATTTTTAGACACGGCGTGCCGTGTCCCTACGTTTTACATTAGACCTTTCATGGATCACATCTTTAAACTTTGGACCTTGGAAATTCGCCGTTGGATATTGGATATTTATTTTTACGCATACACGGGCGATCCACCGGATCGCCCCTACATTTATCGTTGTTGGGGTGATCGATCGGCGCGATGAATCGCGCCGCTACTCTCCTCTCTCTTCTCTCTTCTCCCCTCTATATCATTCCCGTTCAATAATCAATTTCACTTTGGAGGGTAATGCCGGGAACGGATTATGCGGTTCAATCTGGTACCAGTAGGCTACCGAAGCCTGATCATCCTCCAGAGGCAAATAACGGCCTTCGCTTTGCCAGCCCAGGCTTTGAATTGTCACCTTTAAGTCGTTTTCAAAGCGAATGGGATCATATACATGCCAGCGGTATTGTCCAAAGCGACGCTGTTTACCCTTGTATTTCTGATCCTGTACATGATAAAATCCTGTATAAGGACTGCTGAAACTTGAATAGGTATCATTGCCCTGCTCATCTTTTTTCTCGTTGTAGCCATAAGACCCACAAAAGTAATCCTCCTCTCCCGTACCGCAAATCGTAGGAAATTCTTTATCGCCATCCATATAGAATTTGATCTCACCTTCACCCCACCAACCGGGGCTGTTCGCACCATGTGCCAGGTATGTTCCAACATAATGTCCCTTACCTTCGATACCATCAACAATTGTATAAACCTCCTTGTAGGGCAAGGGATTGGTACGCCGGAACTGAGCATGGAAATAGGCTGCATCATCGGGTACTTTAGTAAGTGTGTAATCAATCTGATAATATAAAACCAATTCTTTATCGCCAATATTTTCCATGGATATTTTGCATCCTTTACGGAAAGGCATTTGCCAGTAGGAATTAAATCCACTGCGCGGATTAACACAGATAGGCAATGAATTTATATCTGGTTCAGTACCTCTGCCCCAACCGGCGGCAAAGAAATCTCCTACAGGTGATTCAACCGAAGCCTCTTTTTCGTCATCCCAGTAAATGCGAAATATTGAATGACGGTAAACACCGGAAGGAGTCATCCAGATGTGATTAATGATACCGCTATCTTTTATTTCACCCATTACAAATGTCTCACCGGGCTGAATTCGCACATAGGGACTCACTTTCCAGCCCTGTCCCAATTCCCGTGCTGCGCGGGCCGCACTTCCCTCTTCCAGAGTTGCCATTCCGCCTTTTCCTTTCTCCCCGGTGAAGTTTTCCGGACTGATCGACCGCGTTTTTGCATCAGACACTTTGTATAAATTCTCCATGCCTGTCCACTGACCAAATCCTTGGCTTGTGCTAATAATAATCACTCCTATCAATACTAATAATCTTTTCATAATCCCTCCCGATTTTTTGTAGTAGTAAAAATTATGTAATTTAAATCTCAACAAACACTCTATGGTTTTTCTACAATACAATTATTTTCTAACGCAGAGACGCTGAGTTCGCAGAGTTTCGCAAAGTTATAAATACTTATTCTTTCAGATCAACAATAACTTTATCTTCAACTAATAAATCCAGACGCAGATCTGTACCAAGTTTGACATCCTTATAAGGAATTGGTACACTTTTCTGTCTTATAAATCGTAAGCCTCGTAACTTTAGTTCATGTCACAATGCGTCTTCATAAACAGATTCTAAAAGACCGGGACCTAGTATAGAGTTTCCTAATTATCATATCAATAATTCATTTGCCGAACTATGGAAGTCTCATCCATTTTCCATTTCCATCTGAATATTGTAGGTATACTATTTACCTCATCTAAATACTGTAA
>SDBT01000564.1_pt1 | contig 59122 bp, 38 predicted proteins | sample 2277101 | NCBI WGS metagenome assembly SDBT01 (sample SAMN10404973, study PRJNA504765) | marine sediment metagenome | isolation source: marine sediment core GS10_PC15, 103 cmbsf | place: Arctic Ocean: Southern Knipovich Ridge | collected 2010 | reverse complement strand
ATAATATCAAATGTCAAAGCTCAAAGTTCAAACAAAACCCAAAGTTCAAATGACAAAGCATATGATTTAGAAGAGAAATCCTTTGACATTTAGCCATTTGTCATTCATTTGTCATTTGGATTCAGCCTTCGTAGTCCGCCTCAGGCGGACGAAGTAGGCTTTAATCCCGCATGCGCGTGGGACAATTCGTGATGAGCCTGATTAATTCGTAAAAATCTCCATAAAGGTTCTGTTGATGGAATTTTTCAATTTTTTCGGCATAGACACTGCTGGGTTTAACCGGTGGCAGCTTACTTTTTTAGGCTCTCTGAATATTTGGTTATGCTTAGCGTTGGTTGTTCTGTGCACTTCCTATTTACTCTTTTCCTGGCGAGGGTTGAAGCCGATAGAGTCTCGAAGGAGAGGACTCTTTCTTTTAGCCAGCCGGGCTCTATTCTTATCCTTATTGGTCTTGATAATCTTTCAACCGGCCCTTGAGTTTCAGAAGGCCGCAAGGATAAAAAACAAGGTGGCTGTCCTGATCGATACCTCAGGGAGTATGGGGCTGGAGGAGGCGGGCTCAGCGCGGATTGCCCGGGTAAAGGAATTTTTTCAGAAAAACCAGGGATATTTTGATCGGCTGGAGAAGGATTTCGACCTTGATTTCTTCGGCTTTTCCCTGGGTCTTCAGTCAACCAGTCGGGAGCTGGTTGAGGGGCTTGCGGCAGTAGGCAGGGGAACAGATCTCGGAAAGTCCCTGCAGGAGTTGAAGATTAAGTACGAAGACAAGCCTCTGAGCGGAGTATTGCTTTTCTCCGACGGAGCTGATCAGGGAGAACTCAAGGCTCTGACGGATGAGGGCAAATCAACAGTGGATTTCCCATCGCCCATTTATGCCTTTGGAGTGGGGGAGCCCGAGGGATTTAAGGACATTGCGCTACGGGAGGTCCTTTATGATGATTTTGGTTTTATCAAAACCCCTCTGGAGGTTGAGGTCAAACTGAGCTCAATCGGTTATCATTCGAAAAATATTCCCATTACCCTGAAGAAGGAAGGTAGGGTTGTCCTATCCCAGATTCTGGAAGTAAAGGAGGGACAGAGGGACTATAGCCTGAAATTTAAATTTATCCCGGAAGAGCTGGGAAAACTTGTCTATACCATCTCGGCCCCGGTTTATTCCGGGGAGGCCATCACTACCAATAATAAAAAAACTTTTATCCTTAAGGTGATCAGGGATAAGATCCGGGTACTGCACATCGCCAGCCACCCTTCCTGGGATGTTCGATTTGTTCGCCGAATGCTGAAAAGCGATCCCAACATCGATCTCATCTCCTTCTTTATTCTCCGGACCCCAGCCGATCTGGTATTGGTCCCCCAGCGCGAGCTGAGCCTCATCCCATTTCCTACTCACGACCTTTTTACCAAGGAACTGAAGAGCTTTGATCTCTTGGTCTTTCAGAACTTCGGGTACCGTCCGTATGTAAATTTTAGATATTTAAGGAATATCCAGCGCTTTGTGGCAGATCAGGGAGGAGCCTTTATGATGATCGGTGGGGGGAACTCTTTATCCTCCGGGGGGTATGACAATACCCCGATTGAGGAGATCCTCCCAGTGGATCTTCCTGGTGGAGGAGAACTGGTCAGGGAGCGTGATTTTCAAATGAAGCTAACCCCAGAGGGTCTGACCCATCCCATTACCAGCCTCGATTTCGACCCCAGAAAGAATCGGGCCATCTGGGAGGAACTACCCCGGCTGAGTGGCTGCAATGTTGTGCTTCGGGCCAAACCCGGAGCCACTGTCCTGGGGGAGCATCCCTTTGAACGGGCGAGCACAGAAAACCTTCCAATCCTAACCGTGCAGGATGTAGGTAAAGGACGAACCCTGGTCTTGGCAACCGACTCTTCCTGGCACTGGAATTTCATCAATGTAGGCAAAGGAGGAAGCAATCGGCACTATCTAAGGTTCTGGACCAATGCCATCCGCTGGCTTATCCGGGACCCGGAGCTTAACCTGATTGAGGTAAGCACCGATAAGGCCAAGTATGCTCAGGGTGAGTGGGTTAAGGGAAAGGTGAAGGTCTTGGGTAAAGACTATCGCCCGGCAGAAAAGGCTCTCCTTAAAGTGGAGATAGAGACTCCCTCCCAGGGGAAGATTCACCTGGATGAGATTCGGGAAGGAGAGAAAGGGGAATATCTTTTCACCCTTTCCCCCCATGAGGAGGGTTTTTATCGGATTAGGGCTGAAGCAAGGAAGGGAGATGAGTATTTAGGGGAGGATGAGACCATCTTTTCGCGAGAGACCGCTAACCCGGAGCTGGAGGATGTTCTGATGAGGGAGGATTTACTTAAGGCAATTGCTAAAGATAGTGGAGGAAAATACTTTCCGCTGCCGGGCGAGGATTTTGACCGGCAGATTAAACTAAAGCGTCCTAAAATATTTAAGGTAACCGAGAGGCATCACCTGCCCCTGTGGGACCGGTTCCCGGTTTTCTTCCTCATTGTTGTTACCTTATGCCTGGAGTGGTGGCTTCGCCGAAGGTGGGGTTTAAATTGACCTGCTTATTTATTTCAGGGAATAGCCCTGTCCGCCATAGTCCCGCGTTCACGCGGGACGGCGGCGGAAGGGAGTAGCATCCTACTTCGTCCCGCGTGAACGCGGGACTTCGTAGGACAGGGGGAATGGCAGTAGAAAATAGGGGACCACGTAGATAACTTCTTGACTTTAAGGGAAATGGGGACGGGTTCACATTTTATTGACAAATGAGCAAATAATGCCTAAGTCGGTGTCATCCGACTTCGTCCCGATGGACATCGGGACTTCGTCGGACAGGGTGATTTGGTGGACGGTAACAATTAACAAATTTTAGATTACAGATTGGAGATTGCAGATCCTACTTCGCTAAAGCTTAGTATGACAGTTCCCCCTCACCTCATTCCTCTCCCCCGGTGGGGAGAGGAGGTTAAAAACGGGCGCTGTCCATATTATCGAAAGGATTCGAGTGGTCAAGTGGTCAGTGTAAATACACCTTGAAAGGATTGACCTCTTAAAACATCCGCTAAATTATTGCTATTGTCTCATCCACGGCTTTTAGCCGATAACTCGCCAACAAAAATCCAGAAAATATCCATTATTTCATGAATCCACCTATGGCTTCTCCCATGGAATCTAAGTTCATGGATTTTGATAAAGAAGCAAGCTCTCACATTTAACGCCGTTGCGAGCAAGAGGGATGAAAATGCTCAAAAGAAGGCAACAAATATGGAAACAAATAGTTGACAATTACTTCTTTAGCGCATAGAATAATAATCATGGAAGTCCTGTATCAACCCAAAATTGAGCGGTCCGCACGACTGGTTCATCACCTGAGCCAAGCCTCGAGCCTGTGTGCATGGATTCAGGAACAAACTGTTGATGTTTCTTGGATTGCTCCTACCCAGCGCGACACCTTAGTGCGGTTGGCTCACTATTCCACAAGAATTGAAGGAAATCCCCTTACCTTGCCAGAAGTGGAAGCGCTTGCCATGGGCAAGAGTCTGGCTATTGAGGAACATGCCAAGCAGGAGGTTCTAAATTATTTTGCCGCACTCCGATGGATTTGGACAAAAAGCCCGCATCGGAAGATCACGGAAGAAAACCTCCTTCACCTCCACAAGCTTTTGACCAAGGGGCTCCTTCCTCCACCAGAAGTCGGAGCTTATAAGACCAAGCCTAATGCTGTGTTTCAGGGAGGACGTGTGATCTATACTCCACCGCCTCCTGAGGCAGCTCCGATCCTTACACGCGCTCTGTTACAATGGCTAAATTCAAACGAGGCCGGAATGGAACATGCCATTGTTGAGGCTGCCATAGCTCATCACCGCCTGGTGTCGATTCACCCTTTCATTGATGGCAATGGCAGGATTGCAAGGGCACTGGAGTCATGGATCCTGTATCGGCGGGGCTTTGATACTCAACATATCTTTGCCCTCGATGAATTTTTTGATGCTGATCGAGAACGATACTACAACGAAATCCAGAAGGTGCGAGAGCAGGGAGAATATCTCACCTCTTGGTTGGAGTATGTAAGTGAAGGGACGGTAGAGATGTTACGGAAAACACAGATGCGTATTCAGATTTTACGAGCCAAAATGCCGATTTCAAAATTGACCCTGAACCGTCAGCAGGAAAGAATCATGCGTATTCTTGGTGAGACACCAAGGCTTGGAGGGGGTGAACTGGCTCGATCTTTGGGTATGACCCGTAGCCATTTGAGCAAACTCCTGCGGCCTCTGGTTAAAGCCGGGCTGGTCATAAAGGAAGGATCAACCAAGGCTGCCGCATACCGTCTTGCCTGAACAATGGAAACAAAAATAGGGGACCACGTAGATAACTTCTTGACTTTAAGGGAAATGGGGACGGGTTCACATTTTATTGATATTTAAAGAAAGAATGGGGGTCAGATCGATACTTTAAACATAATGGAAGATAAAGGCTCAGACCCGCAGTCTTGACTATTGACTAAGTTGTTTTAGAACCAACGTCCCCTTTTTTACACGATGTCCATCGGGGTAAGCCCTCTCCCTCCAGGGGAGAGGGAATTATAAGGAATCGCAAAGTTATTAAGGTAATGTTTTTGGCACTGAAAAGCAAGGTTTAAGACCAAAAAACGCTTATTTTTGGAGTGAATATTCTAAATATTTAATGGGTTAGCTTGGTCCGCCCCCGGTCTGGTTGTCCCTCATTTCACGAATAAATTTAGTACTTGTTTTACCTTCAGGGATTATACCTTTGAATTTCCCAAGCAGTTGCCGGGTAACCCCTTTTTTCTTTTTCGGGATAGATATTCTATTTTCACGAATTATTTCCATAGCTTCTTGTATGGTTGTCATAAATTTACCTCCAGTATGAAATTTGTTGTGTACTTACTGAGGAATATTTTACTCTAAATAAACATGAAGTCAACTAAAAATACTACTAAAATGGGAGGGAGCCAGATCTACACAGGCTGACCGAGAATTCAAATTTTGGACATTTCTGAAAAATAAAGTCCTTTATTTACGCCGGGTTATGCGATCGAGTTTTTGAAAAATCACTATTCTCGGTCACCCTGTGGACATTAGATATTAAAGGTAATCAGAGCCGCGCCTTGACTATTGACTAAGTTGTTTTAGAACCAACGTGGTCCCCCTTCTTACACTCAGTTCTTTTCAAGAGCTTTGTGAGCCGCCCTCGGTGAGCCGTCGAAAATGAAAGAAGCATAAAAAATGGTGGAAGAAAAGGCAAGGGTACTGCGCGTTGCCGCAGTCCAGATGGAATCCAAAAACGGCCTTATCCAGGACAACCTTGATCGCGCCACATCCCTGATCGACCGGGCGGCGCAGAAGGGCGCGGAGCTTATTCTTCTGCCCGAGTTCATGCCTACCGGCTATATCTATACCAGGGACATCTGGGGCGCGGGTGAGCCCAGGGAGGGGCCAACTGTTCAGTGGCTCAGGGAGCATTCCAGGAGGCTGGGCGTGTGGCTGGGGACAAGTTTCCTCGAGGCCGAGGGGGAGGACTTCTTCAACACCTTCGTGCTGGCCGCACCCGATGGAGAGGAGGCCGGCCGGGTGAGGAAACAAACGCCCGCGGGGTTTGAGGCGTACTTCTTCAAGGGTGACGCCGGCCCGCACCTGATCGATACCGAGCTCGGGAAGATCGGGGTGGGCATCTGCTACGAGAACCATCTGGCCTTTCTCCCGCAATTGATGCACCGTCAGTCCGCGGACCTGGTGCTTATGCCCCACTCAGCCCCGACGGTCTTGATGGCCCGGAAATTTACCGAAATATACAATAATGGATTACGCCTCGTGTCCGGTCAAACCGCGCAGCGGCTCGGGGTCCCGGTTGTGATGGTCAACAAGAGCGGTCCGTGGCAAAGCCCGCTTCCCGGGTTACCCTTTGCCTATCAGACCTCAAGGTTTCCGGGTTTTTCCGCAATAGTGGATTCAGACGGTACGGTCAAGTCGCAGTTGGGGCATGAGGAGGGCGTGATAGTGGAAGACATCACGCTCGATCCGTCCCGCAAAACCCATGAGCCGCCGCAATGTTACGGGCGGTGGGCCAATAAAGTGCCCTGGCTTGCGAACCTCATGCGGGTGACCGAGTTCGTAGGAGCGATGTCGTACTCGATGAGTTCCGAGCGAAAGAGAAGGGCTCGGGAAATTTCTCTGCAAGGCTCCTGATATTGCGATAAAGAACTTTGAACCAGTAACGAAAGGCAATTGCCGCATAATTTAAATTACTAAGGAGGTTAACATGAGTTACAAAGAGATTATATTTGAAAAGTCGGAGCAGATAGGCACCATCACCCTTAACCGTCCTGAGCGTCTCAACGCCTATACCTGGACCATGGGAAACGAGATGCGTGACGCCATATTAGAGGTCGAGAACGATCCCGACCTCAGAGTGGCCATAGTCACCGGGGCCGGACGCGGATTCTGCGCGGGTGCGGACCTTGCCGGAGGAGAAGACACTTTTGATTATTCAAAACAGGACGAATCCCAGCGGAGAGAGAGGCAAGTGGAGCCCTCGAGCCTTCTGAAATGGTACTTTTCCCTGAAAAAGCCGGTTATTGTGGCCTACAACGGGCCTGCGGTGGGTGTGGGGGTAACCATGACCCTTCCCTTTGATATCCGGATTGCCGCTGAAAGCGCCCGCCTCGGGATTGTCTTTAACCGGCGCGGAATAATTCCGGAGATTGGCTGCCCCTGGCTCCTGCCGCGTATTGTCGGGATCAGTCGAGCGGCTGAAATCATGTACACGGGTCGAGTCCTCAGTGCTCAAGAGGCCCTGGAATTCGGGCTGGTCAGCCGGGTGGTGCCGGATGATGAGCTGATGCCGACCGCGCGCGCCCTGGCCAGGGAGATAGCCGTCAACTGCGCCCCGGTAAGCGTGGCCCTGACGAAAAAAATGCTGTATGAGTTCCTTACGGAGACAGACATTGAAAAGGCCGAACGGGTCAATCATGTATACTTCGCCTGGACCGGGACCCAGCCCGACGCTCGGGAAGGAGTGGTGTCCTTTCTCGAAAAAAGGGAGCCTTCCTGGTCCATGAAAGTCCCCGGGGACATGCCGGATTTTTAGCGGCCAGTTTGAAGTCGTGAGAGAAAGGGGGTCGCATCTTGAATTGTGATTATATTAGTGAAATTGGGGACGGGGGGGCTGTTGAAAAATCCTTCTTTTAAGGAAATTTTTTCCATAACCTCCTCTCCCTTGATGGGAGAGGATTGAGGAGAGGGTGATTTTATTGGGAATTCTTGGTTGCAATTGTTCACCCCCACCCTGGCCCTCCCCCGTCAAAGGGGGAGGGAAGATACTTTTCAACAGCCCTACGGATACTATTTTCTTGACAACCGGGTTTAGGCACTAATCGAGGGGTGACCCTAATTTGGTCAAAAATAGTAGGTGTGACAATGGCTGATGTTAATGATGAGAGACGGAAAAAGCGGCAAGAGGAATTGATGGCGCTTTTCCACCGGGCGCCGATGAAGCACAGTTTGGGGATAGAATTTCACTACGACGAGGAGGGGTCCGCTATTTTTAATATGCCTTATAACCCCCACTTTGACCATGCTCTGGGTGGGATTCACGGCGTGGTGATAGCCACCCTCCTTGATAATGCCGGCTGGTTTACGGTAGCCCAATTTTATGACGCCTGGATCGCAACGGCAGAACTCCAGGTCAGGTTGCTCAAGCCAGTGGCAAAAACGGATATCTACTCCAAGGGCCGCATCCTCAACCTGGGTAAGAGAATAGCGATGGCGGAGATGGAGGTTCGAACCAAGGACGAACTGCTTATCGCAGTCGGGTCGGGAACTTTCGCAGTAACATCCGTGACCACGGCTTAGGTTAATTGCTGCCATTCTCGGCAACATGTACACTTTTGACAGGATAAGATGACAATTGGTGACGGGTTCTATTTATAGAAAAGGATTCATCCTACTTCGTACTGGAAGTACTTCGTCGGACTGTGGCTCAGACTTCGTAATGGAATTACTAAGTAGGGTAGGAGGGGTTAAGTGGTTATTTAACCAGCAGGCGGGGTTTAACCCTGATTTTCTTATTCTGTTACACCTGCCCGGAATCTTGCTCGTGCACTCAAGATCCCTGTCAATAGCCATTTTGGATAATATTTATCTCCCAGCTTCTCATAGACCTCCCGGGCTTCCCTTTCGTTTTGCTCTTCTATCTCAGGGGTAGGTCTGAGGGGCTTAATCCCGTGTTTTATGAAGCCTTCCAGGGCTTTTTTATGGTCGCGGCGAATTATGGGGGTCAATCTTGGGAAGTATTTCTTGCTGGCATCCAAGAAAATATCTCTTAAATCCGGAGGAAGCCCATCAAAAAACTTTTTAGTAACCAATACTCCACCCGGGGTATAGGCAAATGGAGCTGTATTTACATATTTTGCATATTGATACCACTGGAGGGCCAGGCCGGCATAATATGGGACAAAAACTGTCTCTATGAGACCAGTCTGAAGCCCTACCAGAACTTCAAAAAGCTCTAATGGGACAGCATTTTTATATCCCTGCATTTCGAATAGCTCCCTCAGGAAAGGGTCTCCCGCCCAATACCAGACCTTCGTTTTCTTTATATCGTCAAGGGTATGAATCGGTTTCTTGGAGAAGAAATAAGCAAATCCCACCTCAACCCAACTGAATAACATAAATCCCTTTTCTTCAAACATTCGAGAGAAAGCAGAAGTCATCTTTCCTAAGACATAATCTACCTCATCATAGTTTTTAAAAAGGTTTGGCAGGGCAAGAACCCTTATCTCGGGAATTATCTTTGCCATACCGGTAAGAGTAAAAACACCTCCCTGCAGTTGACCAAGCCTTATCTTTTTTATGGCAACTGGCTCATCCCCCATTGCACTCCCCAGATACCAGACTACCTTCAGCCTTCCTCCACTCTTTTCATATATATAGTCGGCAAATTGATGCCCTATTTCGCTCCAGCTTGTTCCCTCAGGGGCGATGGCACACATTTTCAATACATACTGAGGCTTTTCCTGGGCCAGGGCCAAATTGCAGGTAAGGAATAAAATGATAAGGCTCATAAGTATTTTTTTCATTGGACTTCCTTTGTTTCTTGTTAGTATATTATATATTTATCCGATTATCTTAAGGTTGTCAATTATATTCACTCCAGAATTTCTTCAAAGATCCTCTAATCCGCATCAGGCGGACTAAATACCGGGGCGGGGAAGCTCCGCCTATCCATTGTTTTAGAGGGAATGGTATATATCTTGAATTGTGAAATTCTCATTGACTTCATATTGTTGGTCTGATAAATTTTATCCGATGGCAAGAAGGAAGTGGGGTCACATCTTCATTTGTCATTTAAAAGTGACCCCCATTAAGCATGAAGATTGTCATATGAAATATTGGGTCACGAAATTGAAGGACAGACCCTATTTTACAAAAAGAGTTCAAGGATTCGAGGATGCAAGGGGTCAAGGTCAGTGGGCGGTTTGACCCTGGGTTGTCGTGAAGGTTGACAGTCAGCAAGAATTCCTTCAGAATAATTGTAAATGAATAATTGGAACGATACTTCAGGTCAATCGGCTACATACAACTGAAGAAGCACTGAAAATAGAATAAGGAGGCGTTATATGAATGTAAGACTAATCGGTATCTTGAGTTTATTGGCCGCAATGATTGCGGCGGCTGGCTGTGGAAGCGAAGCTAACGAGGGGAATAAAACACATGACTACCCTAGGGACAGGGAATTACGATATAACCATATCCAGGCCAAAGGAACCCATAACAGTTACCATATTGAACCTGAGCCCAGTCATCCCGAGCATCGCTATACCCGCAAGCCTCTTGATGTTCAGCTCGATAACGGCGTTCGCCAGTTTGAGCTGGATATTCATTATGCCGAGGGAGAAGGTATTGTGGTCTATCACCTACTGGTGGTAGATGAGCTGACGACCTGCAACTCCCTCAAAGACTGCCTGGCTACAATCAAAAGTTGGTCAGACAAGCACCGTGAACACCAGGCGCCGCTGGTCCTTCTCGAGATAAAAGGCGAGTATGACCCGATAGGGCTGACTGATAAATTTCGAGAAATAGAGGCTGATGTCCTTTCCGTTTTTCCGCGCGAGCGGGTTATAACTCCCGATGAGGTCCGGGGCGATTACCCGACCCTGAGAGAGGCGATCATGTCGGAGGGCTGGCCGGTGCTGGCTGATACCCGGGGGCGGATAATCATTCATGCTCACGATAAAGGAGCTTTCCGGGACAATTACCTCGAGGCATATCCGGAACTGGCCGGAGCCCTGATGTTTGTCGATTCGTCTCCCGGAGATTCATTTGCCGCGATTATGCCGATGAACGATCCTATCGGGGATGCCGAAGCGATAGAGTCGGCGGTGCTGGACGGATTTCTCGTCCGCACCAGGGCCGATGTATGTTGCACCGATGCACTGGAGAACGATCGGACGCGATTGGAAGCGGCGCTGTCCTCAGGGGCACACTTCATCAGCACCGATTTTCCCGACCCGGTCGAGGGTGTCGAATATTATGTGACTATTCCCGATGGAGCCCCTTCTCGCTGCAATCCGCTGACCGCCCCTGATTTCTGTACACCGACGGACATAGAGAACTGGGAATAAAAATAGCTGCTTGGTTAGTCTAATACAAAAAGGGTCGGAAGGAGTCCGGGGTCAGGCCGTCAACTTTAAACTTACTGCTTCTATGAATTTTCAAATCCTTCGAGAGCCTACTTCGTCCGCCTGCCCTGGCCTTCATAGCCGTTTCGGCGGAGTAGGCAGCGGACTACGAAGGCTGAATCGGGGATGAAGGGCTTACCACTTTCTTTCTTAGCCTGAGCAGAAAAAACCAAAGGAGGAAATCATGGTACAGGTAGACATTTTCTGGAGTTTCGCAATCGGGGCGGGGTTTGCGGCGAGCGCGAGTAAACAGCTTGAGAAGGAGGATAAACCGTTCGAGAGTAAGGCCTTTATGAAGAATCTGCTCTGGCTCTCGATTTTTTTCGTCCCTTCCGGGGCCACCCTGCTCTGGGGGTTTCCCGCCTGGGAGACCATGCAGGTAGGGACATATAAGACGATTCCCGCCTGGCTGGTCGCGTTGTTCTGCGGGACCAATATTACCCAGGGGATCTTAGGTTTCTGGGTGACATACAAGCTGATCCAGGGGCGTAAGATTTACGCGGCAAACCTGATGTGGATGCTCGGATACTTCTGCATGTTTTTCATCCTCGTTCACGGGTGGGACGGAACCGGATACCAGCGCTTCTTATATAGTGCCAGGGATTGGTCAGGCAATTATGTGCCGTGGACTCCCGGCAGCTACTCGCTCCGGTGGGTTTACAGTCCGGTTGCTGTTACTCTGGACGTTATGGGCGTGATTATGATGCCGTTTCTGTTTCGTTGGATGGCCGGGTTGAGAAAAGAGGGTTATGAGCTAAGCCTGGCTGAAGGACCGGAGGCGGAAAGGGCCCCTCGGTGGGGGCCGAATATAGGGCTTCTGGTATTTGGATACACCTTTGGCTCGGTGATCGTGACCAGCCTCCTGATCCATTGGCTGGGATGGATATTCGGGAGCGCGATTTTCGTAGCCCTGGCCTACTTCGTCCTCATCAGGAGGGGCGGGCTCGTCCACACCGAGATCAGCAAGTTCGCCCCGGACTATCCTCAATAAAGTGCCGATGGCCGGGACAGGTCTTTTTTGTCATCTGTATAAAGCGTCTTAAATATCTGTGTATAATATTTCATAAATCAATACAGTGACAAATCCTAAATCCTAAAAGCTCTAAACACCAATCACCAAATTCCAAACATCAAATAAATTCCAAATACTAATAATCAATAACCAAACTACTTTAATGTTCTTTCTTCAAGTTCGAGACTATGTTTGATTATTGGTATTTTGGTCATTGGTTATTATTTGGTTATTGAGATTTGGTTATTGGTTATTTACCCAGCGGGATTCGGTAGACCTTTACGCGAACCGGAGCGAGCAGGCCGGAAGGCATGAGGTTTTCCCTGCCCTTGAACTGTCGGTAGCGCCTGTCTCCGCTTGAGCCCCAACGGACCAGGCGGTTGTAAAGCGTGGGGGTGACTAAGACTTGAATCTGATTCGCCCCGGGTTTGAGATATTTGGTTACATCGCAGGAGAAAGGGGGCACGATCAGTGGGGCAACCTCTTCGCGGTTGATCCGGACTTCAGCCGCATCGCGCACATCTCCCAGGTCAAGGATGATCCGAAAGCGGTCCTTGAAAAATTCCTGATCCAGATTTACGGTTGCACTATAGCGGCCCGGACTTGAACACCCCGCAAGTCCCTTGATCTCCCGCCAATCCTTTAGACCCTCCATGTCCATGACCATCGGCCTTCTCAAGCCATCAGTGCCAACCAGATCGGTCTCGAGATGCCAGCGTTTGATGCTTATGGTCGAAAGCGGCCCGGAAACAGGGGGCGCGGCTTCCCTGGGTGCGGCGACGCGCTCCGGAGTCCGCTCAAAGCCGAGGAGAAGCGAGCCATAAGGAGTGAGCTCAATATCCATCGCTACCCCACCTTTCTCCCTCCGATACCCGGAGGCAGGCGTGATCTCGCCGGTCCAGGGGTCCCAGATCTCAGGCGATCTTCCTGCGCAAGGAAACTGTACCTCAGTACGAACCGGTTTCCGAGTTGAGTTCCGGAAGAAAAAATAATCTCCCTTGCCTGCCTTCCGGTGGATATATTCCAGCCCTGGCTGGGGCCGGTCGAATGCGACATCGGGCTTAATCCCGAGCCGGCTGCGGATCTGCTCCGCCAGTTCAGTGCGGCCCGTCAGGATCACTTTGTTCTCCGCATCCTTGAGATTCCGGATGGTCTGTTTTATCACTGGATCATTTTTCAGGTAGTCCTTGAACCCGGGCTGACCTTCGGGCAGGGTATCCACAAATACTATAGCCGCGCCCTCATGCGCCAGGGATTCGAGCTTTTTCGCCAGAGCGAGCGTCAGGTGCTCGATCCGGTTCAAAACCAGGACGTGGCAGCTCGCCTCGCCGATTCGAATCATACCGTCCTGGACCCGGGCCTTGAGCAGGCTATCCTCGTTGACATGGTCATAGTTATAGCCGTGGGCCATCAACTGATCGGCAACAGCGATATTACGCTTAACCCATTCGTTCTCGGGCCCCAGGGCCTTCTCCCGGTAAATGACGCCCCGGAGCCCACCACCGAGCCGGGCATCGGTTTCGTCAATCAGGCCGCCGGTCAACTCCTCCGTGACCGATGTCCGGTGAGGATAGCCGAACAGCGGATAATACAGGGCCACATCCGCGACATTCTCGCCCTGCCTGAGAACATACTGGCACCGGGTAATGTAGTCATTGAGGACGGGAAGGTATTTGAAGAAGGAATTTTCCTCGTTGAAGTTGGATGAGAAGGTAGTAACCGGCATAAATGGCGAGCTGAAGGGGGCCCATGCGGGTGAACCGAAGCCAGGTTCCCGGTAGGTATAAGGGAATCCATGGAAGACCATGCCATTGATGCCCGCGGTGAAGAGCTTGTCGGCCGCGGCCTTTATCTTGAGGGGTGTGGTCATGTAGTCGCGGTTACCCCAGACCGCGAACTCCGCGGTGATGAGGTTCCTGCCGTATAGGTGTCCCCCGGATGAGGCCATCTTGAGGAAATCCGTATTCCCGCCGGCATAGAGCTGTTCGGTTTCCGGGATGTGGGCTGCTCCGTAGTTCTGGAGGATGTCGGCCTGCATCCCGTGCGACTGGAGGCGGGATTTAAGGCCGTGAGCCTCCGCGTATTCGCTCAGGGGCTTGATGAACCTCTCGCGGTATAGCTCCGCGAGCGTGCGGTCGACATCGTGGCGGATCCTCTTGCCCACGCCGCCTTCAAAGTCAAACTCCGGCGCCGGGGAGAACCCTGCTACATTTGCAATCATATTGTGCTTCATCGGAACAGGGACTGCGGGAAGATACGGGGTCAGGTCGTAGCCGCGGCGCCTCTCAAACTCTAAAAGGAAGTCCTCGCTCCAGCAGTGCTCGACTTTCAGCTCAAGGCTGTCGGTGAAGAAGCCGCGCAAAGTCTTGCCATAATATCGCGATAAGATTTTATGCCCGGGAGCAAGCACACGATTGATATGAGTCTCTAATGCTTCCCGGTTGAAGTGGTCCATTGTCAGCCCCGGCTCTTTTTCCGCTAATAAGGTGGGCGAGCTGCCGTTCGGGCCGAGATAAAAGATGATGATCTTCCATTTCCCTTCCGGCACTTCCCACTCAAGCGTGCCGTCCGGGCCGATCCGGTCGGAAAGGTTGACCAGAGAATCGAAGTCCAGGATCACGGTATCATGGAAATTCCACGGCTTCCACGAATGCTTGGCGTTGCCGAGGGGCCGGGCCGCGACGGCCGCGATTGCGCGAAAATCTTCCCGGTAATAGGTTGCGATGTGCATCCCCACAAATTTAGCCAACGGTGCAATCATATAGAAAAACGGCCTTTTCGGAGGGGGCAGTTCCTTTGAGAATTTTTTCGGCCCTTTTAGATCTATTTCGTTCCAGAGCAAGGTCCTGAGGGTGAGCTCTTTGTTGATATGAGTGCCCCCGAATGGCCAGCCCGAGCCCAGGGTTACATCAATTTGCAGTCCGAGCTTATCCGCCTCTTCCACTGCGGCCAGGACATGCTCAAAGTAGGGCGGCGAGGCAAAGCTAAGCACCCGGTCCGCTACCTCGGACGGCATCTTCATGTTCAGGCCCATGGTGAAGGCCTGGATCTCCGCGCCGCCGAAGCCCGCCTTATCCATCACCCTTAATTCCCGGCGGAGTTCCCCGGCCGCGACATCGTTTCCCGGCCACCACCAGCGCACCCAGGGGCGATAAATCTTGGGAGGGTTTTGAAATCCCGAGCGATCAATTGGTCTGTCTTGAGCCCGAGGTGATGCGGCAAAGACCGCGCTTCCGCCAAGGATGATCAGGGCCGTGAATAAAAACGCATTTTTCAAAGAATTCATTGGCGATTCCTCCTATATTCCACCGCGGAAGCTCCCATAAATAATGGAGCTTATTTTCCATATAGTATAAAATAAAGTAAGATTATATCAAACCTAAATAATGCTTTATTGCCGGGATTCAACAATTGGGATTTTAACCACGAATCCTTCGACAGGCTCAGGACAGGTTTCACGAATTACACGAAAGAATTTTTACTTTTGGGGGTTTGGTCATTACCATCCATTCTCCTCTCCCCACCGGGGAGAGGGCTTGCCCTCCCGATGGACATCGGGATCCATCGGGGTAAAGGTGAGGGGGATTTTATTAGTGACCCAACATGACCCCATAACCCACTCAGTTCAATCCTTTGCTTCCCCTCCAGTTGTTGCTTGTCCTTTTAAATTTCCAGTGGTATAACCTAAATATAAACCTTCGGTTTAGATTATGGATTATAGATTTCAGATTTGGTATTTGAACCACGAACCCTTCGACAAGCTCAGGACATGTTTCACGAATTACACTAATTAACTTTCACTTTTGGAATTTGGGTTTTGAACCACGAATTACACGAATTATACGAATTAGTTCTTTTTTTTTATAATTTTAAACCACGAATTTCACGAAGAGAGCCGAAGGATTGACATTGGTAACTGGAGGGGAATATGGATAAAACCGCTCTCGATACACTATTAAATCTGCCAAAACCAAGATTAGACCCAGATCTGCCCCTTATATTCCCTCTCACCTGCCTGCCCTGAGGAGCTTTATCCTGAGGCACTCGAAGGGCGAAGCGTCTCGAAGGGGTGGGAGGGGATAAAGGGGAGGGGGAACATAACCGAAAGACTAAGCGGTCAGGTCTACACTCTTGACAGAATAGAATATAGTAAATAGTAAGAAGTAGGGAGTAGGGAGTAGGGAGTAAGAAGTAGGGAGTAATGACCGCTTCCCTTGCTATTAATCAACATCCCCCACATTTTCAGATCCTTCGACCCCGCCACAGGCGGGGCTCAGGACAGGTCCTTCGATAGGCTCAGGAATTGAAGGATTATTTGCCGAAGAGGATTTTATCGTGGAAGAAAGAAGGAAAGATTCTCGATTTAGTGCCAGTATAGAGGTTAGATTTAAAAATGTTAAGCATTTTCTCTGGGCTTATTCCAAGGATATAAGTAAAGGTGGCATATTCATTAGAACCACCAATCCGATGCCTCTGAATATCATAGTGCAATTGAAACTCTTTCTTCCCGGCAGGAGCAGAGAAGTGTCTGCGGTCGCTGAGGTTAGTTACATCCTTAAGGAGGGCGAGGCCAAGAGGGGCCCGGGAATGGGTCTTCAGCTGATAGGTTTCGATAAGGAAGGGAAAAAAGAGATAGAAATGTATCTGAAAGAGATAAGGAATAGAAATGCTAAATTGAAAAAAACAGCTAAACCAATAAGAAAAAAATTACAGCTTAGACTTAATAGAGATATAGCTCAGGTAGGCATACATCCGGATTATCTGGAATTCTGGGAAAAATACACATTAAAAGAAGCCACTGGAATAAAACGAGATATATCAGATGGTATATTTATAAGGAGGGTAGAACAAAAAGAGTGGGGACTACCAGTAGAATGGATAGGTTCATGGATATATGCAACAAATGAGGAATTATATAAAGAAAAAATAGCAGAGGGTTATGAACTTGTTGCTTTGCACAAAGAATATAAAATACCATGCTTGTTTAAATGTATGGAAAAAGGGGCAACTGAAGCATTTTGGGCTCCAGATAAAAGGGAAGTTGAACAAAATTTTGATTGGCTTTTACCTCTTGAAGATGAATAGAAAAATTTAAGAGAAAAAAAGAGAACTTTAATTGCTTAGAAAATTTGTGATATGTAGTGCCGGGCACCATATTTCACAGGACATGGCTTAGGACAAGTTTAAAAATTACCTATTTGCGCGCTACCCACTACGAACAGGCAGGGCAGAGACTGGAACGGTCCTTTTTTATCCGCTAACTGACCCAGTACGTTGGTCTTTGAAGGTGGGACTGTTTGCAACGCGGGCAGCGACCAGGAGGGGTGAAGCGCTTTCGGTTTTCAAAAACATAGCCGCACACCAGACACCGGCATGGTTGGATAATCAACTTTTTTCTTTGGGCCGCTGCGGAGCGGGTAATGTGTGAAAGGTGGTCATAGACTTCTTTTTCTCGAATTCCAATCTCCTGGGAGAGTTCCCGGGCACTCATTTCCCTTTTACTTAAGAGGTCAATCATCCGCTGACGAACCGTTTGTATGTGATCTTGATGTTCTTCTTTCTTCATTTGAGGGATTGCTAAAAGGGAAATGAGGACAGTTCTATTTCTTAAGGGATAAAAGGAATTGGAACCATCCTTGGCGGGTATAGAAAACCCCGCCTATCCACAGTTCAATGTCAAGTAGGTCACCTGAAAACACAAATTTTATGGAGACTTTAGAAAGCCATATAGCCGGGAGAAGTTTAGCTTCGGTAGGCAGCGTTGATCTTTATGTAATCAGGGGTGAGGTCGCAGGTAGAGACTTTGGCCTCGGCTTTGCCGAGGTTCAGGTCGATGGTAATTTGCAGCTGCTTATTTTTAAGAACCCGGGCCGCCTTCTTTTCCATCTCCTTACCACTACTTATTCCCCTCCTTACTATCGGGAGATTATCAAAGTAAATATCGATCTTTTCCGGATCAAGGGCAGCCCCAGCTGAACCCGCTGCCGCCAGAATCCTTCCCCAATTGGGGTCCTCACCGAAAAGGGCAGTCTTGACCAGAGGGGAGTTAGCCACCTTGAAGGCAATTGCCCGGGCGTCGGCCTGGCTCCGGGCATGTTTGACCAGGATCTGCACAAACTTGGTAGCACCTTCTCCGTCCCTAACCATTGCCTCTGCCAGCTCAGCCATAACCTCTTTTAGCAGTGCCTGAAATCTTTTAAAATCCCGGGTGTCGGGGCCTATCATTCGGTTTCCCGCGGCTCCGTTGGCCAGGATCAGGGCAGTGTCGTTGGTACTCATGTCGCCATCAACGGTTATCCGGTTAAAGGTGTTTTCCACTCCATCTCGGAAGGCGCTCTTCAACGATTTTCCCTCAATAGCGGCATCGGTGAGCAGGAAGGCCAGCATTGTTGCCATCCGGGGCTGGATCATCCCGGCCCCTTTAGCGATTCCGCCGAGGGTGATCTCTTTCCCTCCGATTCTGGATTTCCGATAGCTGATCTTGGAAAAGGTATCGGTAGTCGTTATTGCTTCGGCTGCCTGCCGGACATTGCCGGGGGAGAGGGAACCAGCCAGTCGGGGTAGTGCCTTGATGATCCGGTTCAGAGGCAGCGGTCGGCCGATTACCCCGGTAGAGGCAACCATAACCAATCTCTCATCAATCTGGAGCAGACTGGCAATCTCCCGGGCCATCCGGGCGGCATTCTCTATTCCCCGTTTACCGGTACCGGCATTGGCATTGCCACTGTTAATAATAATTGCCTGGCAGCGATTTCGCCGGAGCCTTTCCTGATCCAGGAGAACTGCTGCTCCCTTTACCCGGTTAGTAGTAAAGGCCCCGGCAACTTGCGCAGGGATGGTGGAAAAGATCAGGGCCAGGTCTTTTTTGCCGTCCCTTTTTATTCCGGCTGAGATCCCGGAGAATTTAAAGGAGGGTAAGCTGAAGCCTTTTTTCATCGGCAAACTCTAGCATGATATTGAGATTTGAACCACGAACCCTTCGACAAGCTCAGGACATGTTTCACGAATTACACGAAGAAATTTTCCATTTTGGGATTTGGTCCGCCTTCGCTGGAGCTACGGCGGACTTGCCCGTCTTCGTCCACCAAAGGCGGATCTGGATTTGGTACTTATCCTGGATGCGCTGCTGCTCCGCCAGCAGTTAGGCAGCACTTCTTATATTTCTTCCCGCTCCCACAGGGACAGGGATCATTCCTTCCAACCTTGGGCCCCTCTCTTCTTACCGGAGTTCTCTTAACCTCGGGTTCCGGGGTATTGGCAGATAGATTAGCTGACTGTGGCTGGGAAAGCATCTCTCCGACACCCCGGCCGGTCTCTGCCCGGACCGCTCGAACAACCTCTCTGTCCTCTTCGGCTCGGCGTAACTTAAAGGCAAAGATACTTCTGACAAATTCATCGTTTATTCTCTCCATCATCTCGGAGAAGATATCGAATCCCTCCTTCTGATACTCCCTCAGGGGGTCACGCTGCCCATACCCCCGGAGATGTACCCCTTCCTTGAGATCGTCCATGGCATCGAGAACCTCCATCCAGTTCCGATCAATGATCTGAAGCATAACCCCCTTCACTATATGCCCCTCCCAGTAGTCCTCATCCCCGGTTATTGTGGCAATCTCTTTTCTCTTCGCTTCGTATTCCTTTTCGAAAATCTTAATCAGGCTTTCTCTTAGAGTCTCTCGGTCAATCTCTTCCCGGTTAATATCCTTTAGGGGATTAAAGATTGAAAATTGCACCAGTTCCCGTCCGATCCTCTCATAATCCCATTCCTCCGGTCGAACATCGGCAGGAGCACAGGCATCCAGGAGGTCATCAGCAAAATAATCTACCGATCCAAAAAGGCTTTCCCTCAGATTTTCCCCGGAAAGGAGCTCCCTGCGCAGGCGATAGATTGTTTTCCTCTGCTCATTATTAACATCGTCGAATTCCAGCAGCCTTTTTCTGATATTAAAGTTCCTCTCCACTACCTTTTTCTGGGCGTTGTCAATGGCCCGGGTAACCATCTTGTGTTCAATGATGGCGTCATCCTCCTCGATCCCCATCCGGTCCATCAACGAGGAGATTCGGTCGGAGCCGAATATCCGCATCAGGTCATCTTCCAGGGAGAGAAGGAATCGGGAGGAGCCGGGGTCTCCCTGGCGCCCGGCCCTTCCCCGCAGTTGGTCGTCGATTCTTCGGGCCTCGTGGCGTTCGGTGCCCAGGATATGCAGTCCCCCTAACTCCAAAATTTCCTCTCTCTCCTTAGTGCACTGGTTCCGGAGAGCTTTCAGGATCTTCTCCCTTTCCTCGGGAGGGGTATCCTGCTTGATCTTCACCTTGGATAGCATCTCCGGATTCCCCCCGAGAATGATGTCGGTTCCCCGGCCGGCCATATTGGTGGAGATGGTTAGTGCTCCTTTTCTCCCGGCCTGGGTTACGATCTCCGCCTCCCGCTCATGATGCTTGGCATTAAGGACTTCGTGTTTGACCCCGGTTCGCTTCAACATGCGGCTCAGCTTTTCCGATTTATCCACCGAGACGGTTCCTACGAGAATGGGCTGGCCGGTAGCATTGATTCGCTTGATCTCTTCAACTACCGCCTTGAATTTCTGGTCTTCGGTTTTATAAATTATATCGGGATAATTCTCTCTGAGCATCGGCTCATTAGTCGGAATAATCACCACCTTCAGTCCGTAGGTCTTATCGAATTCCGGGGCCTCAGAATAGGCGGTACCGGTCATTCCCGCCAGCTTCTGATACATCCGAAAATAGTTCTGGAGGGTAATGGTGGCCACGGTCTGGCTGGCCTTGGCAATCTTGACTCCTTCCTTGGCTTCAATCGCCTGGTGCAGACCCTCGCTGTATCTTCTCCCGGGCATCATCCGACCGGTAAACTCATCCACGATGACCACCTCGTTGTTATGGATTACATACTCAGTATCTTTCTCATAGAGGGTGTAGGCTCGCAGTAGCTGATTGATATTATGCTGCTTTCGATTCGTCTCTTCGAGCTCCTCATAAAGCTCCCTTTTAGCCTGTTCCTTCTGGGAAGGGGAAAGGCTATCATCCTCTTCGATCTCCTGTTCCCTGACGGAAAGCTCGGGGGTATCGTAAATATCCTCCTTAATCAGTCGGATCAACTCATTCTGCCCGTCATCGGTCAGCTCAATAGTATTTTCCCGCTCACTCTTGGCATAAAGCAGCCCTTCCTCCAGCTTTTTTTCGGTCTTATTCATTCGTAGGTTGTCTCCAACCCTCTCCATCTGCTTCTTGGTCGCCTTCTTTTCCGAGATGAGATTCAACAGGCGCTTATTTTTGGGCTCGCCTTTTTCTACCTGGAGGAGCTTGAAATATTTTTCAAAGCAGTCCGGGTCCTCGCGCTTATACTCCATTGCCTCATTAAATAGTTTATCTACTACCTTTTTCTGTTTCCGGACCAGGGTTTCAATGGGAGCTTTAAACTCATGGTAGCTGTGGGTGTCCTTTTCTACCTCCCCGGAGATGATCAAAGGGGTACGGGCTTCGTCAATCAGGATACTGTCCACCTCATCAACGATGGCATAATTGAACTTCCGCTGGACATAGTCTTTAAGGTCCTGCTTGAGATTGTCCCGGAGATAGTCGAAACCGAATTCACTATTGGTTCCATAAGTAATATCGCAGTTGTAGGCTTGCTGGCGCTCGCTATCACTCATATCGTGCTGGATAACCCCAACCGCAAGGCCCAGAAGCTCATAGATTCCACCCATCCAATGGCGATCGCGTCTGGCCAGGTAGTCATTAACAGTTACTATATGGACCCCCTCGCCGGTCAGGGCATTGAGGTAGACCGGCAGGGTTGCGGCAAGGGTTTTTCCCTCGCCGGTTTTCATTTCCGCAATCTTTCCCTGATGAAGCACGATTCCGCCCACGAGCTGGACATCGAAATGGCGCTGCCCGATTGTGCGCACGGCTGCCTCCCTGACTGCCGCAAATGCTTCCGGCAGAAGATCATTTAGGGTTTCTCCTTTGCTCAGCCTTTCCTTAAACTCCCGGGTCTTTTCCTTAAGTTCGAGGTCGCTCAGGCGCTGCATCTGGGGCTCAAGTTCGTTAATGGCCTTGACTATCGAGGTAAGTTCCCTCAGCTCCCTCTCGTTTTTGTTGATAATCTTTTTTAATCCACTGAACATCGCGAATCTCCAACCTTTGGTATTTAATTTATTTTAACATCTCTTGCCTAAATCTTCAACTGTTTGATAAAAATAAAAAGCCCGGGTAGGGTAGTCTCACCCTACACGGGCTTTTAGTACTCTTAAGTCCTGGAGAGCTTAATTTAAGAGATAATTTTTAGGATCGACCGGAACTTCATTTACTCGAACCTCATAATGGAGGTGGGGGCCAGTGCTGATTCCGGTATTGCCGACAGTTGCGATCTGTTCACCCCTTTTCACCTTCTGTCCCGGCTTAGCGAAGATCTTAGAGCAGTGTCCGTAGCAGGTTACTATTCCATAGCCATGGTTGATAAGCAACAGCTTTCCATAAGTTCCCTCGGTTCCGACATAGGTCACTATCCCATCGGCCGGGGCAATAATAGGGGTTCCTGTTGCATTAGCGATATCTATTCCATCGTGCATCTTTTTTTCGCCGGTAAAAGGATAAATTCGATAACCGAATCCGGAAGTAACCCATCCCTGAGTAGGCCAAATGGAAGGGGTGGAGGCCAGAAGGGAGTGTTGATTCTCTAAAAACTCATGCAGCTCTATGGACCTCTGCTCCTGAAGGCTGGCTTCGCCTTTCAGTCTATCCAGCTCGTGATGCATCCGGCTGATCAGTAGCTCCTCCCTTATCCCTGGATAGAGGAGGGAATGCTCTGTTTCACTTGAGGCTCCTCCGATCCCCATCGCCTCTGCTCCTCTCTTCGGCTTTTCTAAATTTGTTATAATTCTAAGTTTGGTATCGAATTGGCGGAGCCTGGCCATCTCCCTCTCTAAGTCACCAATCTTGCTGGCAAACTGCCTGATCTGGATTTTCTGGTTTTTCGCCTCTTCGCGGAGACTCCTTAATTCCCCCATCTTCTTCTTGGCGCTAATATAATCCACCATTAAATAGATTGAAAAGATGAAAAGAGCTATCCCAATCGCACCACAGATCTGAAGAATCCTCTTGGGTAATTGAAGCCTCCTAACCCTGGCTACCTTTTCAGGCACAATAAGAACAGTGAAAAACTTATTGTCCACAGTGTGTTCTCCTAATGCCAGTGAAATAATTAAACTTTTTGCCTATGCTATTATTTAATAAACTTAAAACCTATATTTGTCAAGCATTTTTAATACTTGGATAAATAATGTAGCTACCAACCCAAGATATTGTATATTGATGAAAAAAATGTCTATATATAGAGGCTTTTATTTTATTCCAAATATTGGGTGAATATAGGGACCGACATTCCGCCTCAGGCGGATCGGCCCGACCTGTCCTGAGCCCTTCGACTTCGCTCAGGACAGGCCTGTCGAAGGAATAAGGGTGGACTATATAAATTGCAAAATGCAAAATGCAAATGCCTGAATTGGGATTTGAACCACGAATTACACGAATTACACGAAGAAATTTTCCCTTTTGGTATTTGGGATTTGGTCAGCCGTCGGCGGCCATTTGGACATTTGGATTTTGCCATTGGGATTTGAACCACGAATCCTTCGACAGGCTCAGGACATGTTTCACGAATTACACGAAACAAGGTAGCCACTCCGGCGAAGTAGGCTATTGTCATTTATCACTGGTATCTGCAATCTAAAATCTACAATCTGAAATCTGTAGTGATTAAAACCCTTTACCGATCTGGGCGCTGAGTAAGGGCTGGTTGTCTACCTTGTTCTCCCCGATAATGAGCTTCAGAGGATGGTCGAGGTAATTAAGATACGGAACTTCATCTCCCAACTGGTAATTGGGGGGATGGGAGAACTCCAAATAGAATCGATAATCACCCACAAATCCTTTTGCACTGGTTAAATCCCAGTCCTGCCACATATACCCGATGGAACCGGGGGATTGCTCGGGAGGATCTTTATAGTCCAGATCGTCGATTACCCCCATACTAATTTTAAACCCTTTGGGCGGGTCAAAGAACAGGGAACGGGTCATGAAGGTTCCGCAGGGCCCGGTCAATACCCTCCAACTGTCAGGGGCAGGGTTGAAATTCTCCTCTCCGTCGTCCATCTTCCCGTCAACGACGAAACCCTGGAGATTATTGGAGTTATAGGTCATGGAGCCGAGGGCATTCGGACCGTAGTCGGTTCCAAAGCGGACCACTGCCTCTTTAATAAAAAGTTTTTGGAGAGAACCGGGTATGTGGACAGTAACCGGGACCGTGGTCGTATTTCGGTACTGGTAGACATCAGAGAATGTTCGCATAAGCTTCATATTGAAGAAAAATCCCACCCACTGTTCCACTCTTCTTACCACCCTTATCGGACCTCTTTTGTAAGCAAGGACATCAGAGGATAAACTTTCTTCATTAAGCCTGATGGTGGGGAGAAAGCGGATCTTATACCTCGGTCTTATCTTAAGCCGATCCACATAATTTTTTCCGCATCCGCCTGCGGAGGCCGGCACAATTTCGTATTTATAGTAGGAGGAGTGCAGGCCATCTTTGGTGATTATATATTGGCTTTGGAAGTAATCGCTTCGAATAGACTCGTGCTCATAATCGTATTGAACATAAGGAGGTTGCGAAGATAGTGGAGGTGGATCGGTGGGAAAATGAAGGAGATAACACCATCCCTTTCCCCCGGTCAATGGATCCACTACTTCGATCTCGCTCCCGCTGGCAAACCCTTTAAGCCATTTTTCTTTCTCTGCCCGGTCTCCGGTATCGGAGGCCATAAATAGAAGCACATCCTGAGGGTCGAGGATCCCGTTTCCCAGATTCGCATTGTTCTTCTTTCCCTCCGGCAGGACCCAATCCCTATCTTCGGTCATCTCATCTATCTGGAAAAGGATAGGTGCAAATTTTCCATCTTGATAGGCGTAAAGTCTCAGGTTTGAGATCAGACTGCCTAATAGTTCTTTGGGCAGCACCTCTGCCTTTATCACCACCGGGTCGGGCCAGCGGGTAAGGGTTTTTACCCCGCTTGAGGCGGGCTGCTCTGCCTGGGCCCAGAGCCTCTCCCCGCTTCGGGAAGCGATCAGCAGGAGGAAAGCTGCTGCAAAGACAACAATTTTTCTCCCTAAACTCATAATACCTCCTTTACCCTATTAGCAATTCGCCTCCGGCGCCCCCATTCCCGATTTTGCCCTAATCCTAATTCCCTAATCCATATGATTCCTCTCCCCTCGGGGAGAGGTTAGGTGAGGGGGAATTAAACCACGAATTTCACGAATTACACGAAACGAACCGAGATCCTGAGGAGCCCCGATGCTCATCGGGGCTCCTCGAAGGATTGGGATTTGGTCATTGGAGTCTACAATCTGTAATCTAAAATCTGCAATCTACAATCTATTACCTCTGATACCGCCCCATTTCCCATTCACCACTTTGCAATTTGAACTACGCCCTTGGCGTCCCATTCACCTATTCCTCTATTCCCTGTTATTCCCTGCTACTCCCTGCTACTCCTTGCCACTCATGGCTCATAATGATACCCCATATCCACCCACCCGCTGTCGGGGACACCATCGGTGCGGGTGGTTTTGTCATCCATTCCAAGGTTTGCTGCCCAATCACTGCCGGCATCGACACAGGGGCTGTCGGAGCCCTGACCGGCTGCAATTTGACTTAGGTGGAAATCCTCGTCGAGGTCTGTCGCGCCGGGGCCCCAGTTTTCGACGATCATTCCGGCTGTCGAGTTGGAAGACAGCGCCGGAGTGAATGTCACGGTTGTACCGATTGCCGATAATACGGTACGTGCCACACCATCGTCCTCAATCTCGATGACATCATCCGCGGCGTAAAGTGTGGCGTCGGCTACCTCGATAGTAGTGGTTGTTCCATCCGCAGTAGTAACGTCCCACAGGTCGGGGACATTAACAAAAAGCGGGTCAGCATTGATATTGCCGGTTCCGGTGTAGCTCCCTTCGATATCGCTGTAGGTTACGGTTGGGGAGGAGGTGCCTTCATTATATATTTCTTCAGGACTATCGCCCCACATAATGCAGTTGGTTATCGTGGGCAAGGAGGTGTAGAAGTTGTACATCCCGCCGCCGCTGTTGGCCGAGTTGCCGATGAAGGTGCAGTTGGTTATCGTGGGCGAGGACCATTGTCCGTTGAAAATCCCGCCGCCGCGGTTGGCCGAGTTGCCGATGAAGGTGCAGTTGGTTATCATGGGCAAGGAGGTTTCATAGTTGTACATCCCGCCGCCGGCGTTGGCCGAGTTGCCGATGAAGGTGCAGTTGGTTATCATGGGCAAGGAGGTTTCATAGTTGTACATCCCGCCGCCGGCGTTGGCCGAGTTGCCGATGAAGGTGCAGTTGGTTATCTCGAGCGAGGAGTTCCAGTTGAACATCCCACCGCCGGCGGAGTTGGCCTGGTTGTTGCTGAAGGTGCAGTTGGCCACCACCATGCCGGTCACTCCATCGTTGCACATTCCGCCGCCGGTGAAATCAGGCCAGCTCCCATTGGCATTGCCGCCCGTCACAGTAAAGCCGTCCAGGCGGGCGTTCGAATTGCCTCTGACGACGTGGTAACTGGTGCCCTCGCCGTCAAGGATGGTTGGGTGATCCGCCGGATCGCCGCGCTCTGAGAGATCACTCTCGGTTCCGGTGAAGCCCCCATATATCTCGACACCAGCTTTCATAGTCAGGACGGATACAGTTGAGGTAGGAGCATTAGTATATGTTCCCTCGGCCACCCAGATCCCGTCGCTACTTGAAGCCACATCCACCGCATCCTGAATAACGGTAAAGGCATCCATCCAAGATGTTCCATCATTGTTGCCCACAGCGTCGGCGTCCACGTACCAAATAAATGGTACACGCACCGTTACCGAATCACTTCCGATATTGCCACAAACATCCACTCCTGTAACCGTGATGGTTACTACTGCACCTGCTGCCGGAGCTTGTAAGGTAGATGACCACGCCCCTCCTGATACTACCGGATTGGTATCGGTCCAGGTCCCTTGAGTCGCACCCAGGAAAACCGAGGTTATATCGTCATCCGCAATCCCGGTAATCAACACATTGCCTGTTCCTATGGTTTTTCCATTCTCTGGATAGGTAATGGTTACATTAGCAATGATATCTATCATGTAGACATTAGTCATAATCCCCGAGAGGTTGCCACATTGATCCGCTGCAATTGCCTTCAGGGTCGTATCCCCACTTATATCAACCGGTCCAACATAAACCGGGCTGCCGGTAGTAGGCTCACTCCCATCAGTGGTATAGTAGATCGTCCCGTCACTTGTAGTAAGAGTAACTGTGGTTGGACAATAGCTTCCACCTGCCGGAGAGGCCACCGGATCGCTCGGTGGCAAATTATCATAGGAATAAATTCCGGCCAGACTGCACGAGCCACCAACTGCAAGGGTTACTGTTACAAATGTATAATCCCCGCCCGGAGCACTGATTACGATAGAGCCTTCGTCCCAAGAAGTAATGGTTGCCCAGACTCCATTAAAGCTCAAAATACCTTCAATAGCTCTAAAACTAATACCAGCTATGGTTACCGAATCTCCGGGACATCCAGTAGTAGGCCCAACACTGGTTATACTGCAAGGGGGAGGCATTATAGGCACCATTACCGAATCGCCCCCGACATTGCCGCAGTCATCCGTCCCTGCGGCGTTAATGGCTATGGAAGGAAGAACAACCCCCGTCAGAACCACCGACCAGTCCCCATCAATGACATCTGATGACTCAATGTGCCCCTGGTCAGAAGTAACTGTTACCGTGGTAATATCGGTATCCGCAGTCCCGGTAACCATTACATCACCGGCGTTGGTTACTCCATCCACCGGATAGGTGATGCTCACAACCGCCTCCGTGTCAATATCATATACCTCGGTCATAATCTCCGAGAGATTGCCCCACTGATCCACCGCTATCGCCTTAAGCGTTGTATCTACACTGATGGTAATCGGCACCGTATAAACTGAGCTCCCGGTAGTAGGCCCACTCCCATCAAGGGTGTAGTAGATCGTTGCCTCCAGATCGTCACAGCTCAAAGTCACCGATGGGCCCGGAGAGCAATACACCCCTCCCGGAGGTGATGCCACCAAACTACCCGGGGCCAACGGTTCGTAGTGGTATCCCATATCCACCTGGCCGCTGTCTGGTACATTATCAGTGCGGGTGGTTTTGTCGTCCAGACCAAGATTTGCCGCAGTGTCGCTGCCGGCATCAACGCATGGACTATCGGAGCCCTGACCTGGAGGTTGACTTAAGTAATAATCGCCATTGGGGCCGGTTACAAACAGCGGATCATGTTCCGGGAGATCACCGATGTTGCCTGCACCCCAGTTCAAAGTACAACCGGGATCAACATATACAGACACCTGCCCTCCCTGAATATCGCTGTGGCTAATGTTTAGAGTTGATGGATAATCGCTGGAATATAAGGAAATCTCTGGTCCGGTGGGAGCCGTATCGTCCCACAAGATGCAGTTGGTTATTGTGGGTGAGCAGTAGTAGAGGTTGTAGATCCCGCCGCCCTGTTCGGTGGCTGAGTTGCCGTTAAAGGTGCAGTTGGTTACCGTGGGCGAGGAGTTCATTGCATTGTACATCCCGCCGCCCCATTCAGCCGAGTTGCCGCTGAAGATGCAGTTGGTTATCTCGGGCCAGGAGCTGCCGTTGAACATCCCGCCGCCCCCACCGGCCGAGTTGCCGCTGAAAATACAGTTGGTTATAGTGGGTAAGGAGAGGGAGTTGTACATCCCGCCGCCGTAGTTGGTGGCCGAGTTACCGCTGAAGATACAGTTGGTAATCGTCGGTGAGGATTGGGAGGGGCCTATTAGTGGGGATACGACATTGCATATCCCGCCGCCGTAGTCGGCCGAGTTGCCGATGAAGGTGCAGTTGGTTATTGTGGGTGAGGAGTTTTCATAGTTGTACATCCCGCCGCCCAAAGTGCCCCAATTGACGCTGAATGTGCAATTAGTAATCTTGGGCGAGCAGTTGTAGTTGCAAATCCCGCCGCCCCGTCCAAACGTGCCGGCCGAGTTGCCGCTGAAGGTGCAGTTGGCCACCACCAGGCCGGTCACATACTTGTTGTACATCCCGCCGCCCCGTCCAAACGTGACGGTGGCCGAGTTGTCGATGAAGGTGCAGTTAGCCACCACGAGGTCGTTTACACTACTATTGTACATCCCGCCGCCATTTTGGTTAAAGCCGCTACCATAGGCGTTTCCGCCCGTAATGATGAAACCGTCCAGGCGGGCATATGAGGCACCAACGACAACATGGTAGCTGGTGCCCTCGCCATCGAGGATGGTCGGGTGAGTGGCCGGGGCATCGCGCTCTAGAAGGCTACTCTCCGTTCCGGTGAAGCCACCGTAGATCTTGACGCCAGCCTTCATGGTGAGCACGGTTGCTGTACTATCGGATGTATATGTTCCCTCGGCCACCCAGATCATATCGCATCTTGATGCAATATTAGCCGCGTCCTGAATAACGATGAAGGCGTCTGCCCAAGATGTTCCATTATTGTTGCCTGTGGAGTCGGCGTCCACGTACCAAACAAATGGTACATATACTGGCACCATTACCGAATCACTCCCGATATTGCCGCAGTCATCCATCCCTATGGCGGCGATAAATATGGAAGGAACAGTAATCCCCGTCAGAATCACCGACCATTTACCTCCGGCATCAACCCCAGATGACTCAAGGTGCCCCTGGTCAGAAATAACTATTACCGTGGCAATATCCGTATCCGCAGTCCCGGTAACCGTTACATCACCGGCACATACGGTTACTCCATCCACTGGCTCGGTAATGGTTACCACCGCCTCAGTGTCAATATCATAGACCTCGGTCACTGTGGCTGACTGGTTACCGCATGCATCCACCGCCATAAACTTCAGGGTCGTATCCACGCTAATGTCAATAGGCCCCGTATATACCGGACTCCCGGTAGTAGGCTCACTCCCATCAAAGGTATAGTAGATCGTTCCGTCACTGGCACTGAGGCTAACCATAATCGGGGTCATACAGTAGCTGCCCCCCGCCGGAGCAGCGGCTAAACCGGTCGGCGGCTCATTATCATAGGAATAAGTTCCGCTCAAACTGCATGGGATGCCGACAGAGTGTGTTACCGTCACATTTGAGTAATCCCCACCCGGAGCCTCCACCTCGATAGAGGTATCGCTCCAGGAAATAATTATTGCCGCGGTTCCATTAAAGCTAACCGTACCTGTATTTGGTCCAAAATCCGACCCGCTGATGGTCACCACATCCCCGGGACATCCAGTAGTAGGCCCAATACTGGTGATACTGCAGGGAGGTATTACTGGCACCGTTACCGAATCGCTCCCGACATTGCCGCAGTCATCCGTCCCTATGGCGGCAATAAATATAGAAGGAACGGTAACCCCCATCAGAACCACCGACCAGTTACTCCCCGGATCAACCCCGGAAGACTCGACGTGCCCCTGGTCAGAAATAACTATTACCGTGGTAATATCAGTATCCGCCTTCCCGCTAACCGTTACATCACCGGCAGCTATGATTGATCCATCTACTGGTGAGATAATGCTCACCACCGCCTCAGTGTCAATATCATAGACTTCTGTCACTGTGGCTGACTGGTTGCCGCAGATGTCCACCGCCATAAACTTCAGAGTAGTATCAAGATTGATATCAATCGGCCCCGTATATACCGGGCTCCCGCTATTAGGCCCACTCCCATCAAGAGTATAGTATATCGTTGCCCCCGGATCGTCACAGCTCAAAGTCACCGATGTCGCACAGTAGCTGCCACCCGCTGGATAAGCCGCTAAACCGGTAGGAGGCTCATTGTCATAGGAATAGATTCCGCCCAAACTGCATGGGATGCCCACAGGGGGTGTTACCGTCACATTACTATAATCCCCACCCGGAGCACTGACCACGATAGAGGTATCGCCCCAGGAAATAACCGTTACCGGGATTGCATCAAGACTCACACTACCCTCAGTTTCCCCAAAGTCAGCACCATCGACAGTAAACGCATCCCCGGGACATCCGGTATTAGGCCCGACACTGCTGATACTACAGACTGAAGTTACAGGTTCTACATACACCGTCACCGAATCATTTCCGACATAGCCACAATAGTCGAAGGCTGAGGCAACTAAAGAATGAGGACCGCCTATTACCCCATTGAAGGTATAGCTCCAGTTCCCGCCCGTGAGATCGGCTGTCTGACAGGTACCCCCATCCAGGCTTACACAAACCTGACTCAGTCCTGAGGTGAAGTCACTGGCCGTCCCCTTCACTACTACCGTTGAACTGTAAATAGTTGAGCCGTCAGTTGGAGAGGTAATATCTACTGTGGGCGGAGTGCCATCCACCGTAAAATTAACCGAATCTGTATCACTATTATCGCAGAAATCGGTTATTCTAATCTCATAGGTATGGGGACCATCAGGTATCGGAGGGAGCCCGGCGCCGCAGGGCTGCCAGGGCCAAAAATCCAGCCTCTCTTCACAAGTAGTATCAGCATCATCATAGGCATATGATATTACTATTGAACCAGTGCAAATAAGAGTGCCATTTGTAGGGGATGTGATCCATACATTAGGCGGTATTGTATCTACCCTGAAACTCCGGGTGGTACTGGAGTAATTGCCGCTGCCGCAATCATCAACGACGGAAACTGCTAAGGTATTTGTCCCCTCTACTACCTGGTCAGAGCTGAATGTCGCCGTCCATTCACCGGTTAGCGTATTGGTGAATACACCCTCAGGGGTCTCTCCATTGACCGTTATTGTCAGAGTGCCCCAATCTATCCCGCTGGGATCAGAGACTGCTCCGCTCAGCACCACCGGGATGCTGTTGTAGCATTCCTCCAGGGCCTGGGCCGGCTTTGCTGAATTCAGATAGAGAAGAGAGGTGAGGATAAAGAGAGAAATAAAGGATTTCGACCTGAAGCTCGAATCCATTAGAGGCCCCCCTTTGTTAAAAAAGAACGAGGATCTAATGAAATAGCGGGTCACTAAGGCATTTTTAGCGAATGAATGTGAGAGTAACGATCCTTTAAAAGATAAGGAGATAATATTAAAAATGATACCGTTTGTCAAGCAGAGTTGTCCCCCGAGGAATTTGCGTTGTAGCATTTTTTCTGTCCCCCTCCCCTTAAGCCTACTTCGCCGTAACGGCTATGAAGGCCAGGTCCCCTCCCATCCCGCGTTCACGCGGGAGAGGGGAATCTTGTCCTGAGCCCCTCGGCCTTACTCGGGAAAGGGCCTGTCCTGAGCTTGTCGAAGGGATGGGAGAGTCCTATACGGTCTCCTCCCCCTTGCCTGTCCTGAGCCCTTCGGCTTCGCTCAGGATAAACTCTGCCGAAGGGATGGGGGAGGACAAAGGAGGGGGTGAATTTTTGCCTTCCCCATAAACAATGCCCCGCAAACCTTGAAAAACCGTTCTAATTTGGGGCTCTATAATCTGCATGTATACTTGCCTTCTTAACAACGAAATTGGCTTTTAACTAAGTCCCCCCAACAATAGGTCAAAAGTTTCCTATACTGGAATGGGCAAATCCTGATTATTTTATAGGGCAGGCTTCCAGCCCAACAGACCCCGAAAAGGCTAATGCGATCTATTCGGGCCGACAGAGACGTCGGCCCCTACATTAATAATAAGCCGCACCTATCCAGTATAACCTGCTTAAGGCGGATTGGAGGATTTTTGGGAGGCTCCTGTATAGTTGACGATTAATTTGTTCTATGCTAACTGTTAGATTCTTGAAAAAGGAGGATCATTTGGGCTCTTTACTGAAGGAGATTGAAGAGAAGGTCTTTAATGAAATCCCGTTGGGCCTACAGGAGGCAAGTAGTCTGATGAGTCTGGATGGCCCCGTTCTTTTTGAGCTTTTTGCCCTGGCCAATCGAGTGCGGGAGAAGTATAAAGGCGATGAGATCAGGCTTTGCTCGATCATAAATGCCAAATCAGGGCTCTGTCCGGAGGATTGTGCCTTCTGCGCCCAGTCGGCTCATTCCCAGGCTGATATTGATACCTATCCCCTGGTGGAGGTAGAGGAGATAATGGTAGCGGCTCAAGATGCCCAGCGGAACGGAGCCGGGGAGTTTTCCATTGTGACCAGTGGCTACGGGATCAAGGATGGAGCAGAGTTGAAGACCATTAGCCAGGCTCTCAAGAGAATAAAAGAAGAGGCCGTCTTGGAGCGCTGTGTCTCCTTAGGTGTGCTGGATCGAGCCACCCTCCAGGAGCTAAGGGAAGCAGGTCTCCAGCGCTATCATCATAATCTGGAGAGCTCGCGCAGCTTCTTCGGTAATATCTGCACTACCCATGAATATGAGGAGGATGTAAAAACAGTAAGCATTGCTAAAGAGATCGGGCTCAAGGTCTGCTGCGGTGGGGTCTTTGGATTGGGTGAATCCTGGGAGCAGAGGGTAGAGCTGGCCCTTAGTCTGCGGGAACTAAGAGTGGATTCAGTCCCATTAAACTTCTTAAACCCGGTCAAGGGAACTAAGTTGGAGTCGGCTGATAACTTGACCCCGAGGGAATGCCTGAAGATTATTGCCCTCTACCGACTTCTTCTTCCGGAGAAGGATATTCTTGTCTGCGGAGGAAGGGAGGTGAATCTGCGCGACCTGCAATCGCTGATGTTTTTTGCCGGGGCCAATGGGACAATGCTCGGAAACTACCTAACCACCCCCGGGAGACCACCCCAGGAGGATCGGCAGTTGATCGAGGATTTGGGGCTGAGAATAAAGAAAGCTCTTCAGGGAATGGCAGGGAGTAGCAGGGGGTAGCAAGGAGTAGCAGGGAGTAGCAGGGAGTAGCAGGGAGTAGCAGGGGGTAGCAGGGGGTAGCAGGGGGTAGCAGGGAGTAGCCAGGGAGTAGCAGGGAATAGCAGGGGGTAACAGGGAATAGCAGGGAGTAGCAAGGGGGTAGCAGGGAATAGCAGGGAATAGCAGGGAGTAGCAGGGAGTAGCAGGGAGTAGCAAGGAGTAGCAGGGAATAGCAGGGAATGGTAGGGAGTAGCAAGGAGTAGCAAGGAGTAGCAGGGAGTAGCAAGGAGTAGCAGGGAATAGCCCTGTCCGCCATAGCTTTAGCGACGGCGGAAGGGAGTAGCATCCGCCTTCGCCAGACTACTACGGCGAAGTAGGCTTTAATTCCGCGTGCACGCGGGACAATTCGTGATAAGTCAAAAAAACCACGAATTGCCCTAAATCCAGGCTTATTGAAAACTTATGGATTTTATTAAGGAGGAGTTGGGAGAAATCAAGGAAAGAGGGCTCTACCGGAGCCTGCGATTAATTGAGGGCGAGCAGGGACCAGAGGTTAGCTCGGATGGTAAACGGGTAGTGATGCTCTGCTCCAATAACTATCTCGGTCTGGCCAATCATCCCCGATTAAAAGAGGCAGCAATTGAGGCGGTAAAGAAATATGGCTGTGGTTCTGGGGCCTCGCGTCTCATCTCGGGGAATATGGAACTGCATCAGGAGCTGGAAAGGAGGATTGCCGGTTTTAAACATACTGAGGCCGCTCTGGTCTTTAGCTCCGGCTACCTGTGCAATATCGGAGTCATCGATTCACTTGTGGGAGAAGGCGATGTCATCTTGAGCGATGAGCTTAATCATGCCAGTATAGTTGATGGGTCTCGCCTCTCCCGGGCCCGAGTAAGGGTTTATCCTCATAAGGACTTGAATGTCCTGGAGGAGGAGCTAAGGCGGCTTAAGGGCTGTCGCCGGAGGTTAATTGTCACCGATGGGGTCTTCAGCATGGATGGTGATCTTGCTCCTCTTCCCGGGATAGTGGAGCTGGCAAAGAAATATAAAGCAATAACCATGGTGGACGAGGCTCATGATACCGGGGTAATGGGGGGAAATGGGAGGGGATGCGTTGAGCACTTCGGTCTCGAAGGACAGATCGATGTCCAGATGGGCACTCTGGGCAAGGCCCTGGGGAGCTTTGGAGCATATATTGCCGGAGGGAAAGAGCTAATCGATTTCCTGATTAACCGGGCCCGTAGCTTCATCTTTACTACCGCCCTCCCTCCGCCGGTATGTGCCGCCGCGGTTGCTGCCATCGAGATTATTACGCAGGATCATAGTCTACGCAACCGGCTGTGGGAGAATGCAAAGTTTTTGAGAGAAGGGCTTTCCCGTATGGGGCTATCGGTAGGTAACTCAGAAACACCGATAATACCCATTATTATTGGAGAATCTTCAACTACAATGAAGGCATGCGAAATTCTTCTCCAGTATGGGGTCTATGCCCAGGGCATTCGCCCACCTACGGTCCCCGAAGGGAGCTCCCGCATTCGCACCACGGTAATGGCTACCCATAACCGGGAACATCTTACCAGGGCCTTAGAAGCATTCCGAGCAGTAAGGAAGGAATTGGAGAGAGAAACCAAGAATTAGGTAATTTATGAGCTTATGAAAATATGTCAGAATACTCCGATCTGTGAATGAGGATGAATGGCATCCCCATAGTCCCCTATCTCCTTGTCTGTTTATTGTAGGGGCTTGATTTATCAAGCCCGCTCCTCCGCCTTAGGCGGATCGGGTTCGATGAATCGAACCCCTACAATTGGGGGTGAGAGGGAAAACGAATAAAATTTTCACCCCCTCCTTTATCCTCCCCCATCAAGGGGGAGGAAGCTTTATGGACTACTCCCTCATCCCTTCGAGCCCGTCATAGGCTGGGTTCAGGACAAGCGAGGGGGAGGAGGTTCACCGCCTTGTTGGCGGGGAGTTTCAATATGGCTCTCTCAGATAAACTAAAAAAGCGGAATCGAAGATTGGAAGAGGAAGACAAGGCCTATATCTGGCATCCCTTCACCCAGATGAGGGACTGGGTTGGGGAGCAGCCCCTGATCATTGAGAAGGGAGAGGGGTGCTATTTAATCGATATTTACGGAAATCGCTATCTTGATGGGGTTTCTTCCCTCTGGGTGAACCTTCATGGACACCGCCGGCCTGAGATCGACCGGGCGATTAGTGAACAACTGAAGAAGATCTCCCACTCCACCCTCCTGGGACTCTCCAATCCTCCGGCCATCCAACTGGGCAAGAAGCTAGCAGAGGTTGCCCCGGTGGGACTAAGCAGGGTGTTTTATTCGGATAATGGCTCAACCGCAGTGGAGATAAGCCTGAAGATTGCCTTACAGTACTGGCAGCAGAGAGGAGGGAAGTTTAAGGGAAAAACAAAATTTATCTCCTTTACCAATGCCTATCACGGGGATACTCTGGGCTCAGTCAGTGTGGGTGGGATTGACCTTTTCCATCAGATCTTTAAGCCCCTTCTTTTCCCCACATTTAAGGCTGAATACCCTTACTGTTACCGCTGTTCCCTGGGGAAAGAATACCCTTCGTGTGAGCTGGCCTGCCTGATTCAAGCAAAGGAGCTAATCGAAGCTCATCATGAGGAAGTTGCCGCCCTAATCATTGAGCCCCTGGTCCAGGGGGCAGCCGGGATGATCGTCTCGCCCCCGGGCTATCTCAGAAGGCTCAGAGAGCTCTGCACCGAACATAATATTTTAATGATTGCCGATGAAGTTGCTACCGGCTTTGGCCGCACCGGCAGGATGTTTGCCTGTGAGCATGAGGAGGTCAGCCCCGAGATAATGGCAGTGGCCAAGGGGATAACCGGAGGTTATCTGCCCCTGGCTGCTACCCTGACTACTGAAGAGATCTATCGGAAGTTTTTAGGAGAGTACCGGGAACAAAAGACCTTCTTCCACGGCCACACCTACAGTGGGAATCCGCTTTCCTGTGCGGCCGCCCTGGCCAACCTGGAGATATTTGCCAAGGAAAGGGTTCTGGATGAGCTGGCGGATAAGATTGCCTTTCTGGCTGAAAGATTGAAAGACTTCAATCAACTCCCCCATGTGGGCGAAGTTCGCCAAAAGGGATTTATGGTCGGGATTGAATTGGTTAGGAATAAAGAAACCAGGGAAGAGTATGAGTTTGGGGAGAAAATAGGGATCAGGGTCACCTATGAGGCCCGGAGAAGAGGCTTAATCATTCGTCCCCTGGGAAATGTTATTGTCCTGATGCCCCCATTGAGCATTAGTTTAGAGGAGTTGAGGGAAGTAGTTGATATTACCTATAAGTCAATTAAGAGTGTTACGGAGCAGCAGTAGGTGAAGCAGGGATTATTTATAACCGGAACCGATACCGGAGTAGGAAAGACCCTGGTTGCTGCCGCTCTGGCTTCCTTTCTTAAATCAGAGGGGGTAGATGTAGGAGTAATGAAACCAATCGAAAGCGGTTGCCCGCGGCAGGGGGGAAAGCTTGTGCCGCTGGATGCTCTTTTCTTAAGTGAGGTAACCGAGTGTGAGGACGACCTGGAGCTGATCAATCCCTGCCGCCTCGAAGCCCCTTTAGCCCCCAGCCTGGCTGCGGAAAGAGAAGGGGTGGAGATTGACCTCGGAAAACTGGTTGAGTGCTTTCAGACAATCAAGGAAAAGCACGACTTTATTTTGGTTGAAGGGGCCGGGGGACTGCTGGTTCCGCTCCGGGAAAGATACTTGATCTCCGATCTCATTCAACTCTTCCAGCTTCCCCTCCTAATAGTTGCCGCCTCCCGGCTGGGAGCAATTAACCATACCCTGTTAACGGTAAGATGTGCGCAATCCCTTAAAATTGAGGTGGTTGGAGTAATCCTTAATAACCTGGAGGAGGAAGGGGATTTGGCCTCCCAGAGCAATTCATTTCTTCTCCAGCAACTCCTGGATGTTCCCCTCCTTTGTGTGATCCCTTTTATCCCCCGGGTTAGTGAATTAAAAAAAGAAGAGTTGGCGGCTCTGATTAGAGAAAGGATCAGCCTTTCTGTCCTTGTGGGGACTCCAGAGTGATCAGACCCTGCTCCCGGAATTTCTTGATAATCTTGATCACCTCAGAAAATTTAATGGGGCTGATGGTGGCGATTGCCTTAATATTTTTAGTTCCATCGATTCGGGAGATAACAAAACCGGCTCGGGAGGGAAATTCCTGTTGCTTAAGATCCCGTTTGGCAATAATCAGGTGGGGAACCGATTTGATATCGATCCCCTCAATCTCCGGTGGATACTCATTTGCCTCCAGGGATTGGGGATCAAGGGCAGTCATTTTGGTAATCACCTCTTTGTCCGCATCAAAACAATATTTGTCTTCCACAATGTGGCTTGCCTCAATCCAGCCGTTCTTGTAAAGCTCGTAGAGCTGGGAATAAAGGGGAAACTGGAGAAGGTGAAGCCGGTAGGTCATCTCCCCGATTGTCTTACCTTCCATAATTAGCTCCCCGATGGGCTTTCCCTTAAGAAGGCTGGAGGGTAGCTCGGCCTCCTTCCTTTTAAGCTTGAGCACAGTTTCATCCGAGGGGAAGACCTGACGAAACCTCTTCCATTCATCACGGCGGTACACCCCCTCCATAGCAATACTATCCGGGTTGATGGAGACCCGGATTTGCAGATCCTGGGGAAGCTCGCCTTCAAGGAGGATAAAGTAACCATCATCCCAGATGAAGACATCATAGATAGTTTCTACTGCCTTGATTGAGAGGACATCGCTTATCTGGCGTTCATTCATCAGACCGGTCATGACCAGAATGTCGCCAATATGAGCCCGGGTTTCTGTCTGGGTTTCCAGGGCCAGGATCAGGTCAATCTCCCCCATCCTTCCGTAGCTGAGTAGAAATTGTCCCAGGTATTCCCGAGGATTATTGGAGTTGGAGGAAATGATCTGCCCTTCCTGGAAATAGATCCATTTAATCCATCCATGCCACTGGATGATCAGGGAGCCAGTTTTTCTGGATGTCCCCATCCACTGCAGGAGGTCGGCAAGGCTCATGGTAGATAATGTTCCTTCTAAAGCCATTTCTTTAGCACTAATTGGCGGAGTTTCGTGTTAACTCCATATAATGCGTTAATGTAGGGGTTCAATGGCGGGTCGGATAAATCCGACCCCTACGAAGATTTATCCATCATTAATGCATAATTGTAGGGGTTCGATTCATCGAACCCGAGGCAGGAGGAAGGGGGACGTAATTAATATATTAACATTTCTCCACCATCTCCTTAATTATCTTTGCTATTTCCCCTGAAACTATTCTACCAAAAGTCAAATTATTAATTACTTCCGCTAGTTTTGTTTTATCTTATGCTATTCTGTCGGAATTTACAACAAGAATTGCCAGTGGCAATTAATACAAGGAATAGCCCTTCGACAGGCTCAGGACATGGCAAGGAGTGGTAGGGAATAGCAGGGAATAGCACGGGAGAGGGGAATTGCTGGGTTAATTGTCATAATATTCAATCTTTAAATCATTACCCGGTTCCCTGAGGAAGCTGGCCGATCCTTCGAGACGCCCCGATGGGCATCGGGGCTCCTCAGGAAATCGGCCAGGTATTTTGCTTCGTTCAGCCTTCGCCGGGGAAAGTAGGGGCAATTCATGAATTGCCCCTACTTATTTATGTTCGAATTGCAGTTATAAAGACAGGAGGATGGGCCTCAATCTCCCTTTTTACTATCTCATATCTTTCCCTGGTGCCCAGATCTGCCCAGTATCCTTCCATCAGGTATCCGTAAACCCTTTCATTCTTCCGGATCATTTCAATATAGGTATCATTAATGGAGCAGAAGGTATTGGCAGGAATATATTGAAATACTCTGGGCTCGAAGAGGTGGATCCCGGTAAAAATAAGTCTTTTCAGATCTAATCCGGATCCGTAAGGGATCTTTCCCAGGAATTGACGAACCCTACCCTCCCGATCGATCTCGATGGCACCATAGGAATTTATCTTTTCCTCCCTGCGCAGTATCATCGTAGCTAATGCCTTCTTTTCCTGATGAAAATCCATCGCCCGGCTCAGATCAAAATCGACCAGGATATCGCAGTTAATAACCAAAAAGGTATTATTGGCGAGAAAGCTTTCTGCCTTTTTAATCCCACCTCCGGTGCCCAGGATCTCTGGTTCATAGGAGTAGTTTATCCGCAGTCCAAACTGGGAGCCATCTCCCAGTTCTTTTTTAATGGACTGAGGATGATGGTGGAGATTGATGATAATCTCTTTGAACCCCCATTTCTTTAAGAAAGCAAGGGTGTAGCTGATCAGAGGGCGGCCGCAAAGGGGAAGGAGGGCTTTGGGAGTTTTTTCAGTTAGCGGAAGCAGGCGAGTGCCATAACCAGCAGCCAGGATCATCGCCTTCATATTTCCCCCTCCCATCCTACCTAAACACCAATCACCAAATTCCAAACATCAAATAAATTCCAAATACTAATAATCAATAACCAAACTAACTTCAAGGCTAAAACTATGTTTGGTTATTGGTTTCTTGGTCATTGATTATTATTTGGTTATTGAAATTTGGTCATTGGTTATTTCCCTTCACCCCTAACTCTTTAACTCTTAACTTAACCCCTAAGTTCTTCCAGATACCTGGTCAGGATCTGTTTAAGCTCTTTTAAATAATCGTATTTCTCTAAGTTTTTCTTAACATAGCCTAAGGTGGGAGGGATGTAATTAAGGTAACGGTCGTTGTTTTTGACCAGGTTGATATAAGCGAACCTTCCTGCTGCCTTCAGGTTTCGCTGAATACTGGTTAGATCAAATAGCTCTCGAAACTCTCCCCGGTCGATCCGGTTACCCTCTAGATTCTCCTTTTTGTCCAGATAATACTGGATCATTTCTTCGATAAAACTCTCCTCCAGAGTTAGGTAGGAATCCCGGAGCAGAGAGGCGAGATCATATTGGCATGGCCCTAAAAGGGCATCCTGAAAATCGAGGATCTTGATCTGCTCATCCTGAACAATAAGGTTACGACTGTGGTAATCCCGGTGGGTGAAGTAACGAGGTTGGCTCGCCAGCCTCTCGGAGATTTGCTTAAAGTTTTTCCGGATTATCTTGCCATCCCTTTTCGCAATCTTCATTGTCCGGGATTTCTCAATGCCATATTCAAGGAAATGCTCAAACTCCCACATAAATAGCCGGGTACTGAAGGCCTGGCGGAAGGCAAAGCAGCGGGTATTCCTTCTTCTTGTTCCCCGGAGCTGAAGCTTGAGCAGCTCGTCAATGGCCTTCCGATAGTATTTCCTCTGGATTTTCCGCTCCTTTCCCTTGACCTTTTCCTCCAGAAGGGTCTCGCCCAGATCCTCCAGGAGCAGGAAACCTCTGCCTTCATCATAATGATAAAGCCGGGGGACATTAAGCTCACAGAGGTGGAGATGCCTTAAGATATTGATGAATGGGAGTTCGTTAAAGGTGCGCGATATAGTCGATATCTCCTCGGAGACGATTCGGGGATCGGGTTGATTGAGTTTCATCAGGACTACGGAGCTTAAGCCCTCGCAGTCCGCTCCTGCTTCCTTGAGTCTTACCCGATAATAGCTCCGATTGGAGGCATCCCCGGCCAGCCTTTCCAGGACTATATCCTTTACCGAAGGAGCTAAGGTCTCCCGGATTGATTGAATCACCTTTCGTTTCATCTGATCAAAGGCCTGAAGATTCGAGTTCCGATCAATCTTACTATCCAACCCAGTCTCTGTCAAACTGAAGGGATCAGGCCTGAAAGGTATAAAAGATTTTTGGCCTGTTTATTATTCCTCAACCCATTGGCTCAGCCAGAAATATATGTCACCAACTTTTGGCAAGTCAAACGACTTTTAGTCAAACGACTTTTTTTCTTGACAAATCACTTCTAATTTTATATAAAGATATGGTTTATCTATATATTTTCATTCAATAACTTGTCCTGAGCCTGTCGAAGGATTTATTTTCCCAATTTTTCGGATAAGGGATTGTTAAATACATGGCTGAGAAAGATATTGTCTTAGAGGCTGAGACTTTAAAGTATCGGCCCAGAGTCGATCAGTCTCTGGATCTCCGCAAGCTTCGTATTGATGCTAAGGAGGGGTTTCTTCTTTCGAGGGTGGATGGCAAAACCAGTGTGGAGCAACTACTGATGGTGAGCGGAATGAGCAAGCAGGAGACAATGGGTGCTCTCTCTAAGCTCCTCAAGGAGGGGATAATTTTCTTCGAAGAGAAACCAAAGGTAATAGATAAGATAAAAGGAAAAGGAGTTCCGTATGTCCAAGTAAAGGGAAAGAAAATTCAAAGGGAAGAGGATTGGGTAATGGAAGAAGGGGTGGAGATTGCCGAGGAAGATAAAAAGAAGATCCTTTCCACCTATGAAAATCTGGATAATCTTAATTATTATAAGATCCTGGGAATTAAGAAGAGTTCCGATCGCCGGGAGATCAAGAGGGCCTATTTTGCCCTCTCCCGGGAGTTTCACCCGGATCGTTACTTCCGCAAATCCATCGGCAGATTTAAAACCATATTAGAAGCTATCTTCAAGAAGGTCTCCGAGGCCTATGAGGTTCTGTATGACTCTAAGTCCCGAGAGGAGTATGATAAGTCCATTGTGTCCGAAGAGAAGATAGCTGAGGCCCGGAAGGAATCGGAGAAGCAGGTCCGGACCGGCCGTCCCATGGATAAGGCGCTAAAACCGATAGTGGAGAGACTGGCTAAGGCCAAAGGCTTTTTTAAGGCGGGAAAGAAGGATTTTCTCGATAAGAACTATAAGTCTGCCAGTGTGAATTTTAGGCTGGCTATCGCTTACGACCCTTATAATGAACAGTATAAGGAAAACTTTGCCGAGGCTCAGAGGATTGTTAAGCAGGAAGAGTCGGAGAGATTGATGAGGAAGGCCTCCTTTGAGGAAGAGGTTGGCAGGTTCACCGATGCCCTGAAGCTAATGGAGCAGGCAGTTCAGATTACCTCGGATAATCCCGAGCCCTATCACAAGCTGGCCCGATTACTTCTAAATCGTGACAAGAATCTCCGTCAGGCGAAGAATTATTGCCTTCGGGCAATAGATATAAACTCAAAGAATCCCGAGTATTATCTGACCCTCGGATCGATTTATGAAGCTGCCGGCCTTTTCCGCAATGCTGCCCGGGAGTTCGAAAAGGTGTTACGTTTAGATAAAGGGAATTCTGAGGCCCAGGAGCGCTTAAAAGGGCTGAAAGGAGTCCACTGAGGTTAACTTCAGTATAAAGGGGGAGCTAAGCTATGGGAAAGGTTATCGGTATTGACCTGGGCACTACTAATTCCTGTGTTGCAGTGATGGAAGATCGTCGCCCGGTTGTTATCCCCAGTAAAGGGGGATATAAAACCACTCCTTCAGTGTTTGCGGTGACCGAAAAGGATAAGAAGCTGGTCGGTTATCTTGCCAAGCGTCAGGCCATTACTAATCCTAAAAATACCATCTATTCTGCAAAAAGACTCATTGGCCGCCGCTATGACTCCCCTGAGGTAAAGAAAGCAACCAGAACCTATGCCTACCAGATAGCAAAAGGGCCCCATGATGATGTGCGCGTTATCTGTGGAGGCAAGGAGTATAGCCTCCCCGAGATCTCGGCAATGATTATTTTAGAAATGAAGAGAGTCGCTGAAGAATATCTGGGAGAAAAGGTTACCGAGGCGGTAATTACCGTTCCCGCCCATTTTAATGACAATCAACGTCAGGCCACTAAGGACGCGGGGATTGTGGCCGGGCTGGAGGTTCTGCGCATCATCAATGAACCAACGGCAGCCGCCCTGGCTTACGGAATGATTAAAAAGAAAAAGGAAGAAAAGATAGCCGTTTATGATCTGGGCGGAGGTACCTTCGACATCTCCATTCTGGAGTTGGGAGCCGGTGTCTTCGAGGTGATCTCCACTGCCGGTGACACCTATCTCGGAGGGGAGGATTTTGATGAGAGGACAATTGATTACCTGATCGAGGGATTTGCTGAAACCACCGGAATCGATCTAAAAAAGGATAAAATGGCCCTTCAGCGACTGGCAGATGCCGCCGAGAAGGCCAAGTGTGAACTCTCCTCGGTTAAAGAGACGCAAATCAGTCTCCCCTTTATTGCCTCGGATGCCCGAGGTCCCAAGCATCTTGACCTGAGGTTGACCAGAGAGAAGCTTGCGGAATTGACCAAAGACATAGTGGAGAGGACAATTGAGATCTGTGAGCAGACGATTCAACAAGCAAGGCTAAGCAAGGAAGACATTGATGAGGTAATACTGGTAGGGGGGCAGACCCGCAACCCTCAGGTCCAGGAAATGGTAAGGAACTTCTTCGGCAAGCAACCACACAAGGGAGTCCATCCCGATGAGATAGTGGCCATCGGGGCGGCAGTGCAGGCCTCAGCGCTCACCGACGAAAAGACCGAGCTTCTGCTTTTAGATGTCACCCCTCTGTCCCTGGGGATTGCCACCCATGGCGGATATTTTACCCCACTGATTGAGCGAAATACCACCGTTCCCGTGCGTAAGAGTCACATATTCACCACCGCTAAGGATAATCAAACAACGGTTAAGATCCGGGTGCTTCAGGGGGAGAATGAAAGGGCGGAGGATGATGAGCTTCTGGGGGAATTCATGCTGAGCGGTATCCGCCGGGCCAAAAAAGGAGAGCCGGAGGTTGAGGTTAGCTTCGATATCAATGCCGACGGGATAGTGAATGTTTCGGCAAAGGACTTGGAAACGAATAAGGAGCAATCCATCATGGTTACTGCCTCGAGCGGCCTGACTGAGGAGGAAGTTAGACAGATGGCTGAAGAGGCTCAGATGTATGAGTTGGAGCTAAAGGAGTAAACCCTGTAGGCGGATTTCTAACGGGGTAAAGAGGTAGGGTATGCAGAACGACTCTGGGATCGATAAATATTTGGAAGAAGGACTTAACTTTTATGGGCTGGGAAAGTTCAAGAAGGCAATTGAGTGCTGGAACAAGGTCCTGGAGATCGATCCCGACAATTCCCTGGCTAAGGACTACATTGAGTCTGCCGGGGGAGAGGTAAGTGAGGAGGAAGAGAGGCCTCCAGAAAGGTTAGGGGAACCACCTTCCCTCACTACTACGCCCCCTCCATCTTCCCCTCCTCCACCAGAACCCGATAGTGAGGAGGAAGAGAGGCCTCCAGAAAGGTTAAAGGAGCCACCTCCCCGTACTACTGCTCCCCCTCCACCTTCCCCTCCTCCACCAGAGCCCGATAGTGAGGAGGAAGAGAGGCCTGCAGAAAGGTTAGAGAAACCACCTCCCCTCACCACTACGCCCCCTCCGCCTTCCCCTCCTCCACCGGAGCCCGATAGTGAGGAGGAAGAGAGGCCTGCAGAAAGGTTAGCGGAGCCACCTCCCCGTACTACTGCTCCCCCTCCACCTTCCCCTCCTCCACCAGAGCCTGATAGTGAGGAGGAAAATGGGCTTCCAGAAAGGAAAGAGGAACTGCCTCCCATCACCACCACTGCTACCCCTCCACCAGAGCCTGATCTGGAAGCTAAGCTTCGCCAGGCAAAAAGCCTCTTTACGGAAAACAAGTTTGAGCTGGCGATGGAAATGTTTGAATCCATTCTCCAGGGGGAGCCTGATAACCTTGATGTCCAGGGGTACTACGAGATGGCCAGGAGTCAGCAGCTTAAGCAGTATAAATCTGAGGTGGGCGATCTACCTCAGATACCCCGGGTGACCAAAACCCAACCAGAGATCTTAAAACTCAATTTGGATAATGAAGAGGGTTTTATCCTTTCCCTTATTGATGGGAGGCTGAGCTATAACGATGTGTTTTCCCTGAGCAATATGGATGATTTTAAGACCTACCGGATCATCTGCCGGTTTCTTCGCCAGGGGATTATCGGGGTGTAGAGGCTCTTCACGGAATATAGTGGGCAGAAGGTGAGATAATGTCAAATTTCAAAGCCCAAAGTTCAAATGACACATACTCGTGCACCGGTGCACCTTTTAAATTTGGAATTCAGTCATTTGTCATTCATTTGGCATTTGGATTTTGATATTTGGATTTTCTTATCCATTTGTTATTTGGATTTAATCCCGCGTGCACGCGGGACGATTCGTGATGAGACAGTTTAGAAAGGATACCTGATGCTAAACAAGATGAAGACCGTTCTGACCTATTTGGAGACTCCGATAATTATCGGGGATACCAACAACAAGCTTATCTATCTTAATCCGGCCGGGGAGGAGATGTTTCAGAGGAAAGTAATGGAGTTGGTGGGTAAGGAGCTTAAGGAACTATTCAGTAGTGATAATTGGGAGAAGGTTCTGGCAGCCGTTACTCAGGTAAGGAAACAAAGCAGCCCTTTCCGTATCGGTATTGAGGAAGGCTCCCGGTATTTCAAGACCAGCATCTCGCCTATAATCGGGGATGACGGGGGCTTCATTGGATATGTAATAAGCCTCCTGGACATAACCGGAGATAGAGAAGCTGACCAGGCAAAGGCAAATTTAACCTCAATGCTTTTAAACCAACTTCGAGGCCCCCTTTTGAATATTACTAATACCTTCAACGAGTTGAAAAGTAAGGCCCTCTCCGAGCTTAAGGAAGAAGCGGGCGAGCTAATTGAGGAGGGCCTTCAGAACTCTCAACAGGTAATGAGGCTGGTGGATGATCTTCTGGCTTCCTCGGAAGCTGAACCCGGGAGGCTAAAGATCAAACAAGAAGAGCTGGACATTTCCCAGATTATCAAAGATTCGGTCAGGGGCATGGAACCCTTTGCTAAAAGAGAAGGAGTGGCGCTGGAATGGACGATCCCGGCTGATCTACCGAAGGTGTCAGGGGATCAGGAAAAATTAGCTTATGCCCTGATTAGCCTTTTGAGCTTCTCGCTTGATCATACTCCGGCGAAGGGGGTTATCGCTGTCTCGGGGAAAAGTGGCCAGAAAAAGGATGGGCGGCGCCTCCTTATTATTACGGTAAGCGATACCGGAGAAGGGGTTGATCCGGACAAACTGCCTCACCTGTTTGACTACTGTTCCCATAAGGAGCTGTCAGGGGAAGGCGATTCCTCGGTGCGGTTAGCTGCGGTCAAAAATATCATTGAAGCGCATCAGGGAAGGATCTCGGTAGTCAGCGAAAAGGGGATAGGGACTACTTTCTCAATCGTCCTTCCTGCAGGAGCCGAACATTAAAACCAAATAATACGTTAATGTAGGGGCCGACGTCTCTGTCGGCCCGAATCCTTCGACAAGCTCAGGACAGGTAGGGGTGGACACGGAGGTCCACCCCTACAATCCGCCATAGGCGGATTATACCAAATAGATATAAATAAATTGTTAATATACCAATAATTTGGATGTTTACGCATAATCTGGGTTGAAACTATGGTGGAAGATAAGTGAATAAGATTGTTCTGGCATATTCCGGGGGTCTGGATACCTCGGTGAGCGTCCGCTGGCTTAAGCAGAAGTATCGCGGTGAGATCCTGGCCTTCTTAGCCGACCTGGGGCAGGAGGAAGACTTAGAGAGCTTACGGGAAAGGGCGCTTGAGATCGGAGCCAGCAAGGTTTTCCTCGAGGATCTCCGGGAGGAGTTTGCGAAGGATTTTGTCTTTCCAATGCTCCGGGCCAATGCCCATTACGAAGGAAGCTACCTTCTGGGAACCTCCATTGCCCGGCCTCTGATTGCCAAAAAACAGATCGAGATCGCTATTAGGGAAGGGGCAGATGCGGTTGCTCACGGTGCCACCGGGAAAGGAAACGATCAGGTTCGCTTTGAGCTTACCTATCTTGCGCTTAAGCCCGATATCAAGATCATTGCTCCCTGGCGGGAGTGGGAGTTCAAGTCACGCCGGGCCCTAATTAAATATGCTGAAAAAGAAAAGATACCCATTAGCGTCACCGTAGATAAACCTTACTCCACTGACCGCAACCTCTTCAATATCAGCTTCGAGGGGGGGATCCTGGAGGATCCCTGGGTTGAGCCCCCGGAAGATATGTTCGTCCTCAGCCGCTCTCCCCGGGAAGCACCGGACAAGGAGACCAATATTGAGCTTGAATACCTGGAGGGGAACCCGGTAGCCCTTAATGGGGAGCGGCTTTCGCCATTCAAGCTTCTCAATAAGCTAAATAGCATTGGCGGGGAGAACGGAATTGGAAGAGTGGATCTGGTGGAAAATCGTTTTGTGGGGATGAAATCCCGGGGGGTCTATGAGACCCCGGGAGGGACTATCCTCCACATTGCTCATCGGGCAGTGGAGTCCATTACCATGGACCGAGAGGTACTGCACCTTCGGGACTCCCTGATCCCCAAATATTCTGAGCTGATTTATTATGGATTCTGGTTCTCCCCGGAGCGGGAATTACTGCAGGTAACTATTGATAAATCTCAAAAGAATGTGAGTGGAACCGCTCGGTTGAAATTATATAAAGGAAACTGCCAGGTTATTGGCCGAAGGTCGGAGAACTCCCTGTATCATCCGGGGTTAGCCACTTTTGAAGAAGATAAGGTTTATGATCAAAAGGATGCCGAGGGATTTATTCGCCTCAATGCCTTACGACTTAGGCTCAGGGCAATGATGAAGAAGACCTAATGTCAAATGACAAAGCCCAAATATTAAATAAGCCCAAATGCCAAAATCCAAATGATAAATGAATGTCAAATGACTAAATATCAATCCTTCGACAAGCTCAGGACAAGAAGATTTTTCTTCTTTTGCTTTGTAATTTGAACTTTGGATTTCATTTGAACTTTGAGCTTTGACATTTGGATTTATCTGCTTTGTTATTTGGATTTAATCCCGCGTGCACGCGGGACAATTCGTGATGAGGCTGGATAAATAGGAGGCTTTATGCGTAAAAAGTATATCCTGGCACCGGGTCCTACCCCGGTCCTCACTGAGGCACTTGCGGCAATGAGTAGTCCCATTATTCACCATCGTTCCCCGGAATTTACTCCGATACTGAAGGATGTTCGGGAAGGGCTAAAGTGGCTTTTCCAGACCAAAAGTGAGGTGCTGTTCTTTGCCTCTTCCGGAACCGGGGCAATGGAGGGAGCAGTAACCAACCTCCTCTCTCACGGCGATAAGGCTCTGGTAGTGGAGGGGGGTAAATTCGGGGAGCGCTGGACGGAAATCTGCCAGGCCTACGGAATAGAACCGGTAGTTATCAAAGTAACCTGGGGAGAGGCGGTAGAGCCTGCCCTAATTGAAAAGGCCCTGAAGGATGATCCATCAATCAAGGCGATTTTCACCCAGGCCACCGAGACCTCCACCGGGGTGATGCACCCGATTAAAGAGATGGCGGAGATCGTCAGCAGGTATGAAGATACTTTGATAATTATAGATGCCATCAGTGCTCTCGGGGCCTTCGACATTCCTACTGATAAGTGGAAGCTGGATGTGGTGGTCTCCGGTTCCCAGAAGGCCCTGATGCTTCCCCCGGGGCTTGCTTTTGCGAGTGTCAGCGAGAAGGCCTGGGGATTTGCCGAGAGGTCAAACCTACCCAAGTATTACTTCAATTTCAGAGAAGAGCTAAAAAGCCTTGCCGAGAGTAACCAGAGTGTATATACCCCGGCCGTCTCCCTGCTTGTCGGCCTCCGGGAGTCCCTCCGGATAATGCAGGAAGAGGGTCTGGATAACATTTTTGCCCGCCACGATGCCCTTGCCCGGGCCACCCGGGCCGGGGTGGTGGCTATGGGTCTGGAGCTATTTGCCCCCAACTCCCCCAGTAATTCCCTCACTGCGGTCAAGGCCCCTCCGGGGATTGATGGTGGGAAGGTAGTTAAGACCCTGAGAGAGAAATATGGAATAACCATCGCGGGAGGTCAATCCCAGGCCAAGGGAAAGATCTTCCGGATCGCCCATTTAGGCTACTTTGACCGTTTTGACATTATCACTGCCATCTCCGCATTAGAGATGACTCTTAACGAACTGGGCTTTAAGGTAGAGAGAGGTCGAGGAGTAAAGGCAGCCGAAGAGATCCTGGAGGATATGAATTAGACAATGACCAATGACCAAATCTCAATGACCAGATAATAACCAATTAACAGATGATAACCAATGACCAAATCCCAATAATCAGGTAATAACCAATGACCAAATCTCAATGACCAGATAATGACCAATAACCAAATCTCAATGACCAGATAATGACCAATGACCAAATCTCAATGACCAGATAATGACCAATGACCAAATCTCAATGACCAGATAATGACCAATAACCAAATCTCAATAACCAGACAATGACCAATAACCAAATCTCAATGACCAGATAATGACCAATGACCAAATCTCAATGACCAGATAATGACCAATAACCAAATCTCAATAACCAGATAATAACCAATTAACAGATGATAACCAATGACCAAATCCCAATAGCTAAATATAGTTTTAGCCTTGAAGTTAGTTTGGTTATTGATTATTAGTATTTGGAATTTATTTGATGTTTGGAATTTGGTGATTGGTGTTTAACCTTAACCAGTTAACAATAAATGACTAAAAATATCAGGCAGCCGAAGAGATCCTGGAAGGTATGTAATTGGAGGGAAGTCAATGAAGGTTCTGGTAAGTGATAGCCTGGCAAAAGAAGGCATTGAGATCCTTCAGCAGGCCGAGGGGATTGAGGTTGATGTTAAAGTCGGGCTTTCTCCTCAGGAATTAAAGGAAATTATTCCAGATTACCACGGCCTGGTGATCCGCAGCGCTACCAAGGTTACCGCCGAGATAATTGATGCCGCCAAAAACTTGAAGGTGATCGGGAGGGCCGGGGCCGGCCTCGATAATGTGGATATTCCCGCCGCCACTAAAAGGAATATCATAGTAATGAACACCCCCGGGGGGAACACCATCTCGGTCGCCGAACACACCATCTCCCTTATGTTCTCCTTAGCCCGGCACGTCCCCCAGGCAACTTCCTCAATGAAGGCGGGAAAGTGGGAGAAAAAGAAATTCATGGGGATGGAGCTTTACCAGAAGACCCTGGGGATAATCGGCATTGGCAATGTCGGCGCGGTTGTGGCCGATCGCGCCCTGGGTCTAAAGCTAAAGGTTATTGCTCATGACCCCTTTGTCTCCGAAGAAAAGGCCCAGGAAATGGGAGTGGAGCTTGTCTCGCTTGATGAGCTTTTTCAGCGAGCTGATATCATTACTATTCATACCCCTTTGACCGATGAGACCCGGGGGGTTATTAATGCTGCTTCCTTCGAAAAGATGAAGGATGGGGTAGTGATTATCAACTGTGCCCGGGGGGGGATCATCGTTGAGGAGGATCTTTGTCAGGCAGTTAAGAAAGGGAAGGTAAGGGGAGCGGCACTGGATGTATTCGAGAAAGAACCACCGGGCTCGTGTTCCCTTCTTGAGCTGGAGGAGGTAATCTGTACTCCCCACCTCGGGGCCTCCACCGAAGAGGCCCAGATCAATGTCGCCGTAGCCGTGGCCGAGCAGATCAGTGACTACCTGCTTAAGGGTGAAGTCAGAAATGCGGTCAATGTGCCTTAAATAACAGAGGGAGTAGCAAGGAATAGCAGGGAGTAGCAGGGAGTAGCAGGGAATGGCAGGGGCTTGAATCCTCTTGTCCTACGAAGTCCCGATGTCCATCGGGACGAAGTAGGATGAATCCTATCCATTAATATTTGGATTTAGTCCCGTGTGAAGGCGGGATAATTTTTGATGAGTCTAAAATAATGCCTAATGTAGTAATTGTAGGCGCCCAGTGGGGCGATGAAGGCAAAGGTAAGGTAGTGGATCGCCTTGCCGAATATGTCGATATAATAGTGAGATTTCAGGGAGGGAATAACGCCGGGCATACCGTAGTAATTAATGGGGAGAAGACCATTCTTCATCTGATCCCCTCGGGTATTCTTCATCCGAACAAACGCTGCGTGATCGGTAATGGGGTAGTAGTGGATCCCCGGGTTCTGCTGGAAGAGATCGATAGACTTAAGAAAAGGGGGTATCTCCAGGATGATCGCTGCCTTATCCTCAGCGAGAGTGCTCACGTGATTATGCCGTATCACTGCCGGATTGACCAGGCCCGGGAAGGACTTCGGGGAAAGAAGAAGATTGGTACTACCGGGCGGGGAATCGGGCCGGCCTACGAGGATAAGATGGCCCGCTCCGGGATAAGGGTGGCCGACCTTCTGAATGAAAAGAACTTTAAAGAAAAGCTGAAGACTACACTGCCGGAGAAGAATAAGTACCTGACCACGATTCTGGGTGCCAAACGCTTTAGCTTCCCGGAGATATTCGAGCCCTATCGGAAATATGCCCGAAAACTGAAGAAATATGTAACCAATATCTCGATTCTTTTGGAACAGGAAATAGACAAAAACAGAAATGTTCTATTCGAAGGTGCGCAGGGAACCCTTCTCGATATAGATCACGGAACCTATCCCTTCGTGACTTCCTCCAATACTGTGGCGGGCGCCATCTGCTCCGGGGCCGGGGTAGGTCCCACCAGGATTAATTCCGTTATCGGAGTCTCCAAGGCCTATACCACCCGGGTGGGGGAAGGTCCTTTTCCCACGGAGCTAAAAGATGAAGTGGGGAAAAAGCTCCGGGAGGATGGATGGGAGTTTGGATCCACTACCGGGAGACCGCGCAGATGCGGTTGGCTGGATGTAGTGCTCTTAAGATACGCTGCCCGCATCAACGGCTTCACTGGAATTGCCCTGACAAAACTGGATGTTCTCCGGGGGTTGAAAAAGATCAAGATCTGTACCGGGTACCGCTATCGGGGGAAAGAGTTTTATGAACTTCCCTCTAATCTGGAGGTTCTCCAGCACTGCCGGCCTATCTACGAAGAATGGGAGGGCTGGGAGGAGGACACTAAGGAAGTAAAAGATTTTAAGCAACTTCCCCCTCAGGCCAAACGCTATTTGCGCCGGATCGAAGAGCTGATAAAGGTAAGGATCATTATGGTTTCAATAGGTGCCCAGAGGAATGAGGCCATCCTTTTCGAAAACCCTTTTCGAAAAGATTTATAACCCTCAGAGCTTGCGCTCTCTGAATTTGACTTCTTTTACTGCTGCTTTTCATAATCAACCAGAGCACTGGCCTTCCGAATCGTTTTAATAAAATCAATTATATATTTTTTACTCTCAGGGTCGATGTTAAGAAATTTTACCCCCATTCCGGGAATGAGCTTATCCGGCCCCTCCTCAGGCTGGGATTCATTTACCCAGACTACCTCGCCACTGACCTCGATCAGTTTTATGGAATTAGGGAGCTTAAATATTAGCTCAAGTCCGGCCCCCACCGGTAGCAGCCTCTCTGTCTGAATTAAAACTCCCCCATCTCCCAGGTCGGTAGTGTAATCAATGACGAAATCCTTGCTCCCCTTCTTATAGAAGATTACCGGAATACAGATAAGCTTTCTCGAATGTTCCCGGGGAACCCCTGATTCTGATACCTCCATTGGCCCTCACCTCTACTTCGACATGCTCAGGACAAGTATTTTCATTATATCCATATTTACAGTTTTGGTCAAATATTCTAACTTCTGGAGTTTACCAGGATTATCCTCTCCAATTCATCCTTCGTAGTACTACGGATTACACCCTTTCATATTCACATCCTTTAGTTTATTGCCCCCGCCGGGAGATATAATAATAAGGCTCTGACAATCTTTAAGCAGTCACATCTTCTCTATCGTCAATGCCTGCCAAACTGCGGGCGAGTTTCTTTTTTAGCTCCATATCCGTCTGGCGCTCGATCATAATCTTTTGCGCCTGCGGCGATCCCGCTCCATGCATTGACTCCGTCCGATAACTGGGCGCGGTGGTGCCAAAGGTCATAGAGTGGATAAGCGTCAACATACGGATTCGTGCCTCAGTAGGGACCTCAGTTACTCCTCTTAAGTATTTCTCAATATGTTTCCCGATCACGGGGTGCCTTAGGTCTTTTTCCGAGGGAACTGTTACCAGAAGACCACCGGCTATATCTTCAGCGAGTCGGCAAAGCTCATAGGGGAACCTGGTCACATTAAGCTTGCATATATTGGCTAAAAGTATATTGCTCTGGTAGTTGCCGGCTAAAGTCTTCCACCCTTCATGGGAGCAGGCCAGTCCGCAGGCATATATTGTCTCAATAAGGTGAATCATTTCCGCGATTTTCTCTCTGATATGAGAAGCACGAGGCACCCCATTGTAATCAGCCATCGACGCCGCAGCTCCGATAAGGACATCGCCAATCCCGGGTTTGCAGCCGCCATAGCTCTGCCGGTGATAGGCGGCGAACCTCTCTACCAGCATACTGGAAAAATCGCATTCTCTATCCATGAAAACCCGCTCCCAAGGGACAAAAACATCTTCAAAGATAGTCAGTGTCTCCTGTCCGCCAAAGCCGTAGTTACCAATATCAATATCGCCATCTTCAAGCCGGCGCGTGTCGCAGGGCTGCCGGCCATAGATAAGGTGCACGCCCTTTGTATCAGTGGGCGTGGCACAACACACAGCATAATCCTCGTCGCCCGCGCGCATCCTGAGGGTCGGCATGACCAGGATTTCGTGAGAGTTCACAGTCCCGGTCTGGCTTGCCTTCGCCCCCCTTATTACAATTCCGTCCTCGGTTCGATCCACTACGTGCACAAACATGTCGGGATCGGCCTGTTTACTCGGACTCAATTCCCGGTGGCCCTTAACATCGGTCATCGCGCCCTGGACACACAGGTCGTTCTCCTGGATATACTTCAACCATTCTTTAAGCTTTTGATGGTACTCAGTTCCATATTTCTGGTCGATCTCGAAAGTGGTGCTGTAGACGGCGTTGATCGCGTCCATACCCACGCACCTTTGAAAACAAGCGCCAGTCCTCTGCCCTAACTCCCTCTGCATTTTTATCTTACTGACCAATTCATCAGTACTCTTAAAGAGCGCGTTGAACCGGTTTACTTTTTTCCCCGTAAGCGAAGACTTAGTGGTTGCCAAAGCCTCGTTCTTAGGTTCATGGGCGAGTTTGTAGGTCATGGCCACCGAATTAATCGACGGTCTGATGATTGGATGGTCGACCCAGTTTTCCACCTTTTCCCCAAATAAATAAAGATCCAGTTTCAGCTTCCTTAAACTTTCCAAATACTCCTTAGCAGTTTTAATAGCCATGATACATAATCTCCTTTTGTAAATAATTTGAATCTACTTCCTCAAATTATACGCTTTTTGACTGGCTCCGCTTTTAGGTGCCGTTTTGCTTTTATATTTCACCTCATTCAATAAGAACCACACCATAATAATTGACCTCGGAGGTAATTGTTTTCAAAACCTCTATCGGAAATCCGTGGGCTCTAACAGTGCTGTATACATCTATTCCACAAGCCTCCATTGATGGCCGGGCCTTGTCAGCATGCCGGCAGAATTTCGAACACTTTTCGCAGAGGTGACAGGGCCCAGCACCCATTCCGAACGCCTTGTGGTATCCATCCAAGAAAAATTCCCTCTCCAATGTAGAAACGATATCGCATATATCGGGGTATTCATGCCCATGAAGCAAGAGCCCGTATTTATAATCTGCTATCATCCTCCTTGTCTGTTCCGGTGTGGGTGAATAGGGTGGACAGGTCAATTTTCGCCCATATCCATAACATCCAAGTTGACATTTCAACCTCACCCATTCAGCAGTAACTATGCTCTCGGCAGGAATAATCTTTGCATCCTTTGCACCCAGATCTTTTACTTTCTTTATATACTTCGTAAACCTCTTCATTTCTTATACTCTCCTCATTTTTGCCATCTTCGGTAAAATCCCGTACCATTTATTATACCAATGTTTTCATCCTTGCCCACTGTTTTCCCGAAGAATTAAGAATTGGGTAGTGTAAAGTTAACTGGGTCTGATTTCTGAGAGAGAGCGAGCCAGTCTAAAATATTGACATTAACCTTAGCTAAGTCAATTTCCCCCCTCACCCTCCAGGGGAGAGGGGACTATATTGTAGGGGCGGACCTCTGTGTCCGCCCTTTTCCGGGCCGACAGAGACCTACCTACGCCGAGCCTACTTCGGCCTACTTCGCTGAAGTTGCTACGAAGGCTGAACCATAGCGCTGCGAAGACTGAAAGCTACGGCAGGCAGGCATCGGCCCCTACATTATTTTGAATATTGAGGTCACAAAGCTTTATTTTATCTATTGAACCCGATACCCCTCAGGTGGAGCGGGCTTGATGGCCTACTTCGTCCGCCTGAGGCGCCTGAGACGGAGGAGCGGGTCGGATGAATCCGACCCCTACAATCAAGCCCCTACTCCGCCTTAGGCGGAAAACAGGTGCAAACATGTCCTGAGCCCTGGTCTTGGCCAGAACCAAGCCCCGCCTGTGGCGGGACCGAAGGATAAAGGGAAATTTCCATAATTCGCGAGCAATCGCCTATGTTGCTTTTTCCCAGTAGGGGCGCCGGAGCTCCTTTTTCAAGATCTTTCCTATGCTGCTTTTGGGGAGCTCGTCTCGAAATTCCACTCGTGAGATTCGCTGGCTTTTGCCCAGCCGGGCATTCACCCACTCGAGAATGCTCTCCGGGGCCTCCTTGGCATCCTTTTCCGGGACTACTAAAGCCAGCGGTGTCTCTCCCCATTTTTCGCTGGGAATGCCAATGACGGCAACCTCGACAACCGATTCGTGCTTGAGCAACTCGTTTTCAAGGTCAATTGCGTAAATGTTCAGTCCCCCGGAGATGATTACCTCCTTCTTACGACCTGAAATATATAAAAAGGAATCTTCGTCCATTCGTCCGATGTCGCCGCTTCGGAAGAAAACACGCCCCTCCCTGTCGAACCAAAGCACCTCCTGGGTGGCGTCCTCCCGATTCAGGTATCCCGTCATCATGTAGTCCCGTCGTCCGACAATCTCGCCGGTCTTCCCTGGCGGCAGCTCGTTGCCTTCCTCATCGATTATTTTAATCTCGCAACCCGGGGCCGGTTGCCCTACCGATTCCAGTTTGTCCTGGTTCTGGGAAGCGACGAGAATGGTGGTCACTCCGCCTTCGGTCAACCCGTAAACATCTACGAGCTCGCCCGGGATTTTGTCGAGGATTCGTCTTTTCATATCGGCGCGTAGCGGCGCGCTGGTGCAAAACTTAACTTGCATGGAGGAAAGATCGAAACGGTCGAAGTCTTCCACGCGCAAGATTCGGTCATACTGGACCGGCACTAACATTGCGAGGGTTACCTTCTCCGCTTCGCAAAGCTTCAGGAACTCGCGGGCGTCAAATTTGTCCATGAGGACGCAGGTTGTCCCGCAGCGCATCGAGGGCAACCATGAGACCATGGTGGTGTTCGAATACAGGGGCGTCGAAATGATGTTGACCATCCCGGGCGCGGAATATAATCCATCCAGACCATTGATGGATGCATTCCGGACCGCGTGGGTGTGAATGATGCCCTTGGGCACCCCGGTAGTGCCCGAGCTGTAGATGATGTTGAACTCGCCGTCCTTGTCTATTTCCACATCAGGAGAGTCGCCGGAAGCTCCCCCGATCCATTTTTCGTAGTTTTGCCAACCCTCGTCGTCGAAATCGAACCCGATCTTGCCGGCGGCGGCAAGGCAATCGAGGTCGTTCACAAAGGGGTCAACCAACCCCCGCATCTCGGCCGAGACCACCAGTGACTTCGGCCGGGAATCTTCGAGCATCAGCTTGAGCGCTTCGGTGCTGGCCATGCTGGGCAGCGGTACCGCGCAGGCGCCGGCAATGAGGGCCCCGAAGAATGCCTCAATGTATTCCACCGAGTTCCTGGAGAGGATGGCGACTCTGGTGCCTTTCTTAACCCCGAGTGCGAGGAAGGCGTTGGCCGCACGATTGACCCGGGTCCCGAGTTCAGACCAGCTTACGCGTCGCCCTTTGAAGATGAACGCGGTTTCGTCCGGACGCGCGCTTACTGCCTTTTTGAACGCTGAGGGAATATCGTCTCCGGTTTCAAAAGCGATGTCAGGTGTGTCAATTTTCGTTCGAGTAGGCATTTTCAACAACCTCCTTTCACCCCCGATGTCTTCACCCCGATGAACATCGGGGCAAGCCGGGGGTTAACACCAATAAATCCCCCCTCCCCTTTAAAAAGGGAGGTTAGGGGGGATTTTCATATCAAGTCCTCCATAATTTTAATTGCCTTGCCACATATTTATACCAGATTATGCGTGAACATCCGAGTTACCGGTATATTAACAATTTATCCTTCGACCCCGCCACAGGCGGGACTCAGGACATACCTGTCCCTGTTTGGTGTAGTCCATCGTTGGTAGGTAAACCTTTTGCGTTGGGTTGGATGGTGGGTGCTGAAGGGTGGGTAGAACAAAAGATACATCAAGCATTATTTCTAATAACGAGCATTGTATTTTCATCATCCCAAATGATTTTATTTAAATCTTTGAAATGCTGAGTAATATTTTCCTGAAATTTCTTTAAAGATTCTTTAAATTCTTTTTCATCATATAAATAAAATGTAGAATAATGATGATCACCGGCTTGACTTATGAGTCTTTCTAATTTAGCCGTACGCCTATATTTGAAATATTCAATAGATTCTAATTTTAGAGTTGGTATCTTCCTTAACATTTCCTTCAATTCGCTTAGTTCATAAAGCTGTTTTTCTTTGTCGTAGAATTTAGGGAAAAATCCTCCCCAGATATTTCTTTTGTTTTGACTTCGTAACCGAGTGTAAATAAACAAGTATCCATTATTTCTTAAAACTCGATAGGTTTCTTTAAGAAAATCTAAAAGTTTGAAATGATGTATGGCGTTGAAGGTAAATATAGCATCCAAAGAATTGACTTTTAATGGTAAAGCCATTGCTAATGCTCTTATTGTATTGAAGTTTTCAATCTTGTGTTTTTTTAAATTATTAGTAAGTTCATCCAACATGCTCTTATTATGATCGATGCAAGTGAGATAAAGCCTCTTTCCTAAATAATGGAATAATTTTGTATCATATCTCCCCACCCCGCAACCAACATCTACTGCATCAATTTTAGTCAAATGTTGCAGTTTCTTTTTGATAAACAAGATTGGTTCTAAGTCTGTCGTTCTTAAATATTCGTATTTGTGGGCAACCCTTGAAAAATGATAATGAATTTTTTTCATGGTTTCGGAATTATTTATTGAATATACAGACATCGTGAACTCTAAAGATCGATCTTTGACAAAATTCCCCTCTCCCGCGTGAACGCGGGATGGGAGGGATTAGGGGAGGGTTTTAGAAATCCGTCAAAGGTAGGCTAAAAAACCCGTGGCAGCTTCTAACGGGGCTTATCTCTCCTACCAAATAAACTCTTAGCAGATTTGTTGGTTATTGTCAAAGATTTTTTATCCCGGGGCTATGATTCGGAAATAAAAGTAATAAAATTCCCCGGGATGGTCTTTAGAGAATTCTTGTTTTTTCACTTATGTCCGAATTGCGGACTTAATTAAGGCAATTTCGTTGTTAAGAAGGCGAGTATACATGCAGAGTATAGAGCCCCAAATCAGAACAGTTTTTCAAGGTTTGCGGGGCATTGTTTATGGGAATAGCAAAAATTCACCCCCACTATTCTCCCTTGTAGCCGCTGACATGTAGCCAGCTCATTGTAGCCGCTGACCTTCAGGTCAGCTCACTAAAGCGGACATAAATGTCCGCGGCTACTCCCCCATCC
>SDBT01000563.1_pt1 | contig 59179 bp, 61 predicted proteins | sample 2277101 | NCBI WGS metagenome assembly SDBT01 (sample SAMN10404973, study PRJNA504765) | marine sediment metagenome | isolation source: marine sediment core GS10_PC15, 103 cmbsf | place: Arctic Ocean: Southern Knipovich Ridge | collected 2010 | reverse complement strand
CCATAGCATCCGGCAGCCAAATATGTAACGGGAACTGAGCTGATTTACCAACTGCTCCTAAAAATAAGCCGATACCGGCTAATGTAAGCAATGTACCGGTAATTTTTCCTGCTGCAACTCCTATAAAAATATCGCTATATGAAAATGAACCGATTGCAGTAAAAAGCAGCATTATGCCAATGAAAAATCCAATATCACCTACACGATTTGTAAGGAATGCCTTTTTCCCTGCACTGGCAGCCGAATCTTTTTCAAACCAAAATCCGATCAATAAATATGAACTAAGTCCAACCAACTCCCAACTCATATATAATAGCATGAAGCTGTTTGCTAAAACTATTCCGTTCATACTGAATGTAAATAGAGATAGATAGGCATAATAACGAGAATAGCGCGGATCACCCTCCATATATTTTAATGAAAAGATATGACTTGCAGATGACACAATTGCTACTACTAAGAGCATAATTATAGTGATGTTATCTATCAAAAATCCCATAGATATTTTGAAATTCGCAGTTTCAAGCCACGTGAATGAGAAATTCTGTTTGAAATTCGGATTGTAATCCAATAACATTCCGGCAAATAACGCTATTGATAAAACTAACGTGGCAAGTACAGCACTAATTGATATCCAATCGCCTTGGCGCGGCAAACGCTTCCCAATAAAAATTTGGATAACAAAAGCAATTAGCGGCAAAAAGTAAATTAATAATGTATATTGTAAGAAAATGTTCATCGTTTTAATTGCTGTGCATCATCCACATTTATGGAATTAAAATTTTGATATAGATTAATTATTATCGCTAAGGCAATTGCTACTTCCGCTGCTGCCAACACAATGACAAATAATGCAAATATATGACCACCGATATTCAAACCACCAAAACGTGCAAAAGCAATAAAATTGAGATTAGCTGCATTTAAGATCAGTTCAATTCCCATTAAAACGGCAATTGCATTGCGCCGTGTCATTACAGCAAATATACCCAATGAAAAAAGAATTGCCGCTAAAATTAAATATACTTGTAAGGAATCCATTAATTCTCTTTCCGTGCTAATACGGCTGCACCGATTAAGGCTCCCAATAATAATAGAGAGGCAACCTCAAATGGTAATAAATAATCTGTCATTAACAGTATTCCAATATCGTGTACGGTTTGCTCTGGCTCAATACTAGGATTTTGTAACCAGGGTGTGATATTGATCATCCAAGCTAAGCCCGTAAAAATCGCGATCACTATTAGCGCCCCAACACCTCTTTGTACATTGGTATGGGATATCCTAACCGAGGTGATTTTATGTGTAAGCATTATACCGAATAATAATAAAATTAAGATGCCCCCAATATAGATCATGACTTGTGTTCCTGCTAGAAAATCTGCCCATAAAAATACATACATTGCAGCCACACCTAAAAGGGTGCCAAGCAGTGCCATTGCTGCATATACTAAATTTTTCGTAAGGACAACCATTAGCGAAGCAGCAATTGTCAAAATAACAAATAACCAGAATACAATATCAATCATTTTTCACTAGCTCCTGCTGCACCGGTGGCGCTGTTATAATCCGTTTGATATCTTTTTCAGTAACATTTGCAAATGTGAATATCAATTTATCTCGATCATATTGTGAATATTCGTAATCAAGCGGTTGTTTTTCAGAGTTTGGTCCACCGGTCATAAATATACAATCTTCAGGACAGGGATATACACAAAGATTACAAAACATGCATTCAGTCATGTCAATATCAAAACGAGAAACTAATAACCGTTTTGTTGTACCGTATGATGTTAATCCCAGATCTGTTTCTTTAGGGACTTTGATCGTATCTATTTTAATACAATCAACAGGACATGCTCTTTCACATTTTCGACACCCGATACAATCATCAATATCAACATGCAATTTTGATCTAATAACATTATATATTTTCGGATCAAAACCTATATTTCGCTCGGGTCTCGGCCATTTCTCTTCCGGATACTGTAAAGTCACATTACCTTTCCGGATCTTAAATAAATGCTTTATCGTAACGCCTAATCCAATCATGAGGGTTGTTACGGATTCCCATATATTTTTGAAATATTTTTTCATACTTATTGGATTACAAGTGTCCAAATGCCTACGCCAAATAAATTAAGCAGCGCAATTGGCAATAATATTTTCCACGCTACACTCATTAATTGATCAACTCTTAGTCTTGGGAATGTCCAGCGAAACCAAATCATAATAAAAATAGTAGCTGTCAACTTGGTTAAAAACCAAAAGGAACCCCACCATGCTCCTTCCATAATCCCCGCTATCGGACTTTGCCAGCCACCGAGAAATGCAACAACAGTTATGCCGCAAACCACCAACATATTTCCATATTCACTTAGAAAAAAGAATGCCCAGCGCATACCGGAATATTCGGTGTGGAATCCCGCAACAAGTTCCGATTCCGCTTCCGGAATATCGAACGGAGTTCTGTTTGTTTCGGCAATTCCGGCTATGAAATAAATAAAGAATGCTAAAAATGAAAATGGGTTATTGAATATATTCCAGTTCGGTAAAAATCCCCAAATGGTTCCTGCTTGATTTAGAATTATCCCTTGCATGCTCAGGGTACCGGCTAACATCAATACCGACACTAGTGATAATGCTGCCGGAATTTCATAGCTGATAATTTGTGCTGCAGAACGCATTCCGCCAAATAATGACCATTTATTATCGGAAGACCATGCAGCTAAAATTATTCCGATTACTCCAAATGAACTAACAGCGAGAATATAAAATAGTCCTATGTTCATGTCTGCAGCAATTAAGTTCGGTCCAAATGGCATCGCAGCTAATGCGATAAAGGCACCAAGGAAAATAACAAATGGAGCGAGTATGAATAATTTCTTATCGGCTGCTTTGGGAATAATATCCTCTTTCAGTAAAAGTTTTAGTGCATCTGCTACTGTTTGCAGCAAACCCCATTTCCCGGCGTGTAGTCCAGGACCCTGTCCCATCGGACCAAGACGATCTTGCATAAACGCTGAAAACTTTCTTTCGGCATAAACTGCGGCTAAGGCATTTATCGCCATAACGGCGAAAATAATAACAGCAACAATAAAGACTGTTATTATAAACAATATGGCAATGCTTACGTTAAATGGAAGCCAAGATTGAAACCATTGAATGATATTATCAATTGTCATCTGTCAATCTCACCTAAGACTATATCCAAACTGCCTAATATTACCAATACATCGGAAAGCATCCAGCCGGTTGCAATTTCGCTTAAAACACTTAAAGCTGTAAATGCAGGTGAACGCATTTTGACACGGATCGGACTCGGCTTTCCATCACTTATGATATAGTATCCTAAATCACCTCTTGGGGATTCAGTTCTAAAATATATGGAACCTTTAGGCGGACGCACTTTTTTAGGCAATGCTTCGTGTACATCGCCGGTATGCGGCATATTATCCAAAGCTTGCCTAATGATCTTTACACTTTCCTTCATTTCTTCGGCACGCACCCAATACCTATCCCAACAATCACCAACTGATCCCATCAATCCTTTTCCAACCGGTATATCGAATTTAAATCTATCATATATGGAATATGGTTCATCCTTGCGCAAATCCCATTTTACTCCCGACCCACGTAAATTGGGTCCTGTAACGCCATAATCTATAGCAACATCCTTCGGCAATGTACCAACATCGGCACTTCTCTCAATAAATATCTTATTATATGATAAAATATTATGGTATTCATTGATATTTTTTTCAAACTCATCCAAAAACCTATAGGATGCTTCAACAAAACCAACCGGTAAATCATGAGAAACACCACCAATCCACATAAAATTATAGAGTAAACGCGCCCCACATGTTATTTCAAATAAATCTAAAATTCTTTCCCGATCGCGGAACATATATAAGAATGGTGTGTAAGCACCAACATCTAAACCAAATGTACCCAAAGCAAGTAAGTGGCTGGCAATACGATTAAACTCCGCCATGATCACGCGAATATATTCGACTCGTTCCGGTACTTGAATTTCCATCATTTTTTCAACCGCAAGAACATATCCAAAACTATTATTCATTGCAGCAATATAATCGCAACGGTCAGTAAACGGTACTACTTGTTCATAACTTAAATTTTCGCAATGTTTTTCAAAACATCGATGCAGATACCCAATTACCGGAGTGATCTCAGAAATGATTTCACCGTCGGTTTTTACTTTTAGCCGTAAAACACCATGTGTGCTGGGATGTTGAGGTCCAATATTCAGGGTCATTTCGTCGGCACGAATTAATCCCATCCTTTCCTCACTTTCGGAACTTTCATCCCATTATAAGTATTTGGTGTTTTGTAGTCCTTACGTAAGGGCCAACCTTTCCAATCTTCTGGTAATAACATTCTCCGCAAATCGCGATGTCCTTTAAATCGAATACCGTACATATCGTACACTTCCCGTTCAAACCAATCGGCAATCCGCCATACTTGCTCAACCGAAGGAATACTTGGTTTTTTGCGTTCAACAGCGATGCGTATCTCAATTTTATGCCTAAATTTCATAGAATGGAAATTATAACGCACTTCCAAATCCTGCTCTAACCCTAAATCCACTCCGGTAATACATTGACAAGAATCAAATTCTAATTCAGATTCGGTTTTTATGAGTTGTGCGATCTCTTTCCAATGTTCCGGGTAAATTTGAATAAAATCATTGTGCGGTTCCTCCGGTATAATAACGGAACTCGGGAATTTTGCTGCTAGGATTTCACTGACTTTTTGATTTATTATCATTTTTTCTTGGTAAGCGGACGTTCTTTTCTGATCTTATCCTGAAGTTTTAATAATCCTTCAATTAATGATTCCGGCCTTGGCGGACAACCCGGCACATATACATCTACAGGAATTATCTGATCAACCCCTTTTAACACATGATAACCATGTCTCGAATAAGGACCACCACTATTGGAGCAACTTCCCATCGATATAACATATTTGGGATCTGCCATTTGATCATATAATAATTTAACACGGGATGCCATTTTCAATGTTACTGTTCCCGCTACGATCATTACATCTGCTTGGCGTGGTGAGGATCGCGGCATCATACCAATACGTTCGAGGTCATGCCTACTAGCGGCAGTTGCCATCATTTCAATTGCACAACAAGCTAAACCAAATTGAAAATACCATGCTGATGTGGACCGGGCCCAACTTAATATTTGGTCAAGTTTGGCTGTAATGATATTATCTTCGAATCTTTCTTCTAAAAAACCCATTTTCGCTTAGGCTTCTTTCCCACTTATTTTTTGATATCTGCCCTGTCCATATTTAACTTTATATTTAACCCAATCGAGATCTTGTTTGCGCCAAACATAAATTAACCCTACAATAAGGATCATAAGAAATATTGCCATTTCAATAAAAGCGAGCCAGCCCAAATCTTTATAAACTACTGCCCAGGGGAATAAAAACAATACTTCCACATCAAATATTATAAAAATCAGAGCAATTACATAATAACGAATATTGAATGTAACCCAAGCTGAACCTTCGGCTTCCTCTCCACATTCATAGGTTGATAATTTATTCTTTGAAGGATTTGCCGGAGCTAATAATTTAGCTAATAAAAGTGCAACGGTTAATAATACCGTTCCAATTATGACAAATAAAAATATTGTTCCGAAGTCTCTATACATTATTTGATTTGGTCATTGAAAGGGCAAATTTAAAACTTTGCATTTTCAGCAGTCAAGACAAACTTATCCTTTTTAAAAATTATATTTAAAGTTGAATTTGATTTTGGTTTAAACACTTTTACCTTAATAAATTTATCATTGAATGAACCTGATAAATTCTATTCTTGCAAAACTTCTATCATACCTGCCAAAATGGATGGTAAAACCGTTTGCTTCTCCTTATGTGGCCGGTGAAAGTATTGATGATGTTGTTAAGACAGTAAAGACACTTAACGACATGGGGTTTGCAGCGACCGTGGATATCCTTGGTGAGCATGTACTTTCGAAAGAAGATTCGTTTCAAATACGTGATGAATATCGAAAACTTTACGATAGAATTGCAGCTGAGGATCTCGATGCAAATATTTCTTTAAAACCTACACATTTAGGTATGGAAATTGATCATTCTTTAGCAGAAAACAATCTGTTAAGCATTCTTGAAAAAGCTGAAAATAAAAATAACTTTATGCGGATTGATATGGAAAACTCTCCATATACCGATGCAACAATTGACATATATAAAAAATGTTTAAAAAAATATGCTAAAGTAGGAATGGTTTTGCAGTCCTATTTGCTTCGTACCGCACAAGACATTATTGATCTTGATTCAGATAAGTTCAATTGTAGAATCTGTAAAGGTATCTATCATGAACCGGAAGAGATTTCCTATCGCGGGAAAGAAAAAATACAAGAACGATTTTTGGCCGATGTAAAAGCCATTTTAAACGGAAAAGGATATGTCGCTATTGCGACTCATGACATATCGCTGATCGATAAAATTGAAAAGTGGATTATTGATAAGAAAATTCCGTTTGATCGATTTGAGTTTCAAGTATTATATGGCGTACCGATGGGGAACCGATTACAAAAATTATTGGATAAGGGATACAAGGTACGGAATTACGTTCCGTTCGGGGAAGCTTGGTTCGATTACTCAAAACGCAGATTAAAAGAAAATCCGAATATTATGTGGTATGTACTGGGAAATATGTTCAAGAAGTAACCTTTCAACAAAAAGATAATCAAATAGTCATAACTAATTTATTGAATTATAACTAAACATTTAAAAAATGAACGAAAAAGAAACAATACAAAAAATATTAAAAATGAAAATCATTGCTGTGGTTGGTTTATCTCCAAAAGAAATCCGACCAAGTTATGGTGTAGCTAGATATTTACAAAGCGTAGGTTATAAAATAATTCCGGTTAATCCGGGTCATCCTGAAATACTTGGCGAAAAATCATATCCGTCATTGCGGGATATTCCTTTCAAAGTCGATGTAGTAGATGTATTTCGCAAGCCGGAACATGTCATGCCGATTACTGAAGCAGCAATCGAAATCGGCGCTAAAGCGATTTGGTTTCAGGATGGCGTAATTAATGCCGGAGCCGCGCAAAAAGCTGAGGAAGCAGGATTATTAGTAGTTATGAATGATTGTATGTTAAGGCAACACAAAGCCAATGGATGATCCAAACTGCACCACACATTGTGAGATTTGATTTGGTTATTGAATGTCGAGTTTAATTTATTGACACACCCCTCACTATGTGAGACCCCTCTCCAAAGAGGGGACAAAAGAAATAAATTTATTTAACTAAAGATATTTTCTCAGATTGAATTCCTTCAGGTGTTTTAAATACTGCAAGATATTGTCCAGATGATAAATTAGATGCGTCTAAAGTTTCAATATAACTCCCAGGATATTTAACACCTTTCTCTAAGTTTTTAATATGCCTTCCTTTCATATCATAAAGATCTAAAGACATTTTTGTTTCTTTATACACTTCATAAGGAATTTTTGTATTTGAATTAAAAGGATCTGGGTAATTGTTTCCTAATAAAAAACTCTCTGGCACACTTGATTCACGCCCTATTGAAACTGTTGGTTTTGTTGTTAATAAATTGGGATTCCAAGCATCCAGAGAAGAATTGCCGTTCTCATCTACATTAAAAACCAATAATTTCATTGTATTTGCAATAGCTCCCAACAGATATCTACTAGGCATATCTTCCCCCCAACTTGAACCTCCAAAATTTTCAAGTTTATAAATATTAATTGAACTATTAAAAGGGATAGCTCCTGTCCAATCACCAGGAGATACTAAAAGATTTACTTGAGGGTCATACAACATCCAGTCATTTATATTTAAAGGGTTATCTCCTTTTAATGCTCCATTTATACCGTGAGAAGCCACTATAATTCCATCATCATTATACTTATTTATAACAACAAAATAAATGGGAATATTTCCTCTTCCATTAAGATCCAAACTTTCATTATATTTACTTGGAATTTCTTTCCTAGTCCCCTCAAGTAAATCTGTTAATTCTTTATTATATCCTTGAAGTCTTAAAATAAATTCTGTTGCAAAATTTCCTGAAACATATCTTGTATTTTCATCTCCATTAATATATTGTTTTTGATCAACAGTATAAATATTCGCCATTTTCGTAAACCAACTTAATTTTTCATCTCTTGATAAAAAATTCCAATGACTTTGAAGATAAGCTATTGTTTTATCTAGATAGTTTTGAATTTCTGTTGCATCTTCTGTATTAATAATATTATTTCCTGTTGCGTCTAAAGTAAAGTGGTTTGTGCCTGCTTGTGCTGCATCTACATCGCTTTGCCCAATCTCTGGATTATCATAACTTCCACCCCCATGGCTTGTTGTTTTTCCATATATTTCATTTGGCTGGTGATAAGCATTAAGTTGGTATTCTAATGTTTTTTTAGATTTAGATAATGCTTGTCTTGAATCTTGGTCAGCTGGCATATCCCAATAAGGTCTGTTTGCTGGGAAGTTTTTTGGGGCTTGGAAATTAGCTTGATTTATGTTCTGAACTTGTGCAAAAAGAGATTTAGAAGGTATAACTTGACTAGCTGCTACAGCTCCTGCACCTACGGCTAAGAATTTTAGGAATTTTCTTCTAGATAAATCTGTCATAGTCTTCCCCATATTGTAACCTATACCATGTCCCCTCTTGAGAGGGGTCTCCGATTTATCGGAGGGGGTGTGTGCACTCATAATTTTTAATATATTTTTCAATTGCTGATAAAACATTGTCGGCATTATTCAATACATCGTTATCACTAAATCGCAAAATCGAAATTCCTAAAGATTTCAACTTTCGTTCTTTTAAATCATCTTTAATAAAAGTTTCTTCAAATTGATGTGTGTATCCGTCAAGTTCAATTCCTAACATTAATTCATGACAGAAGAAATCAATAATGAAATTATTAATTGGTTTTTGACGATGAAAGTCATATCCGCTCATTTGTTTACCTTTCAAACATAACCAAAGTACATTTTCTGCCTTAGTAGAATTATTTCTTAGCTTCCGTGCCAAGTCTTTTAATCGTGGACTATATGGAATTATTTTTCTTCTTACCAACTATGCACACTCCTAAATCCCCTCTCAAGAGGGGATATGTTGCCTAATTTTTGAAATAATTTTCTACTGAACTTAAAAACAATTAGTATGCATAAGAAGATCTTTGATAGCTACTCTTCTCCGCGCTTTCCCCAACCCATTTTATTGCGTAGAGTTCCGTAATAACTACTATCCGCAAAATCTATAAATTTAATTGTATAATTTGCCTTGCGCACCTTGATAACTGCATCATAATTAAAATTATGGAACACTTGCCCGTCTAATGTAACGCCTATGTCTTCGGCCGGGTCATCAGGAAAAGTAATTTTAATTTCGGAAGAATCGGGAACGACTAATGGTCTTGAAGTAAGTGAATGAGGGCATATTGGTGTAATGATAATTGATTTAACACTCGGTGCAACAATTGGTCCGCCGGCTGAAAGCGAGTATGCTGTTGATCCGGTTGGAGTTGCTACAATTATCCCATCGGCTTTGTATTTGCCGATAAATTTATTGTTCGCTTCTACCATACATGTGACCATCCGGTGCGTTTTTCCATTATTTACTACAACATCATTTAATACGCGCGATTTTAATGTTTTACCGTTTGCTGACATTTCAGCTTCAAGCACCATATGGTCGCTAATGGAATAATTTCCCGCAGCAACCTGATCAAGCTTATTATATAAATCCGATAAAGTTACTTTGGCCATAAATCCTAGATCACCTAAGTGAATACCCAATATCGGAATATTCCGATGAGCTACGGCGCGTGCAGTTGATAAAATTGTACCATCACCACCAATCGTTAGTATAAAGTCCATACCTTTAAAATCATCGGCTTTCTCGATTATTGGGTACTTATGATGTTTATACTGTTTATCAATTCTAGTAGTTAAATATGGAGCTATTCCTTTATTTTTAGCCCACTTTAAAATATCCGGGAAAGTATCCCAAAATTTAGGTTTTTCTGTGTTTCCCCATATTGCGAACTTTTTAGATTTTTTCATTTTAAATCTTTTAATTCAATTGAATTGTCTGCTTTTTTGATTAATTCTTTTATTTTTTGATCAGCATTATCCAATTTTGTGCGGCAAATTTTACTTAACTTGATACCTTCTTCGAACAATTCTAAACTTTTCTCTAATGTCGCTTGTCCCGATTCAAGCTGATTTACAATTTCTTCTAATTTTTTAAATGCTTCTTCAAAAACAAAATTATTTTTCTTATTAGTCATTATATAAATTACAAAATTTGATTAATTTATTGTTTGTTTTTTGATTTAGTTAAATCCATTATTTTAGTTGCAGTAAATGATCCCTTTGAAGTCAATAATTCAAAGTCACGCCCCTTTTCAATATCTCCCGATGCTCTAATTATTTGTCTGTCAGGTAATTTAAAAGCAACGGAATAACCTCTTTTCAATATGGCAGTCGGATTTAAAACCGACAATTTTTCCGTTAATAGATTTAAATTTATTTTCCAAAATTTTTGATCTTGTAATATTGAACCGATAAACCGGTTTGATAATTTTTCCAATTCACTTTGCTGCAATTCAATAATTTTTTGGGGTTGCTGCCTTGATTGACGACTGATCAGCTCGTCAAAATTTTGCCACTTGCTTTCTATCAAATGTTTCATATACGATTCAAGTATCATTTGTTGTTTGGCAATAATATCTTTTATGTCCAAAATCGACGGGCTCACTATTTCAGCGGCAGCCGATGGCGTTGATGTGTATTTGTCAGCCACCATATCTGATATTGAATAGTCTGTTTCGTGTCCGACCGCAGAAATAATCGGGATTTTAGAGGCGCTAATAGCCCGAGCGACAACCTCTTCATTAAAAGGCCACAAATCCTCTAATGATCCGCCTCCCCGACCCATAATTATTGCATCAACTTTTTGATATTCATTGAATTCTTCAATTGCTTTTGCAATATCAAGCGCTGCACCATCACCTTGTACTTTTGTAGCTCGTAAAATTATATCAACGAACGGTGCACGTCTATCCATTACTTGAAATATATCTTGAACGGCCGCTCCGGATTGACTGGTAATCACACCAATTGTATTGGGATATTTCGGTAATTCCTTTTTTCTGTCAATATCAAATAAACCTTCTTCAGCTAACTGTTTTTTTAATGCTTCAAATGCCAAATATAGAGTTCCAATTCCAGATGGTTCTAATTGTTTTAAGATAAGTTGATATTGTCCTCGCTGCTCATATACGGATAATCTACCATTTGCTATTATCTGCATTCCGTCTTCCGGTTTGAATCGTAAATATTGATTAAAGCCTTTAAACATAACAGCTTTAATTTCAGCTGAATCGTCTTTTAAGGTAAAATACATGTGACCGGAATAATGATGTTTAAAATTTGAAATTTCGCCTGAAACCCAAACACTATCAAAACTTCCCTCAAGGATATTTTTGATTTGGTCAGTTAATTCGGAGATTGTTATGGTATGTTTAGAATCTATCATTTTCCCTTTCCACCATTCGTCTCTTCACCCTTTCACCATTTCACCTTCTCAAACTTCTGCACCTTGATTGCTCCTGATCACAGACCCTTGTCCTACTAATCCCTTATCTCCGGTGATCCCGCATTAATCCAACAGGAGTACCAATAGGAAGCAATTCGTTCTGCAGATTTATTTAATCTATCGTGCACAACTTCTGCAGTTTGAGAGTACAATACTGATAAGTAATCCTTTTCGAATGAAAGTTTTTCATAGGTGTTAAGACTGTCCGCCTGAATTTTTGTTAAAGGAGCACGAGCTAATGAATCAGCACGAAGTAATAAATGGTGAACAGCATAAGATTCCTTCACAATTGTAAACACCATTTCCAATAGATCATCAATAGTTTCTACTTCTTTTTGCGGAGCAATATAAGTCACGTACCGCTCAACCATCGGTGCTTCCCAGCGGAAATGTACTCCTTCATTTCCGCTAAATTGACCATTATAATTAGCACAAGTATGCAATGGCATGTGGATATCAGCAATATAATGACTTAATGCTGACATTGTGTAAATTGATTTTTCCCAATTTCCTTCCTTGAATAATGCAACCAACTGACGGCAATAGTCATAAATATTCCATGGTGCTATTCCCCAATGATTTACATTTTCCTCGCCATATTTGGCATATAAACTGTCAAAATTTCTTGGGATGGCATCAAAGGGATATTCATCATAGAGATCTGCATCAATAAAATGGCGATTCCCTTCGTTAGGATCATTGGCTTTCCAAAAATCAGGATCTGCTGCATGGTATGAGAGATCTTCAATGTGCTGATTTAAAAAATCGCCGAATTCACCTGGTACTGCTTGTACAGCACTACCAGTAATTCGGCGATGTACATCATACCCCCAACCAAACAGTTGAGTGATCGAAATTAACAATTGGAAAATTATTATATTTACGACAACTCGCCGCATATTAAATTTTCTACTTACGTTTCTTATGTCGATTGGCACGTAAACGTTTTTTACGTTTATGTGTATTCATCTTGCGCTTTTTACGTTTTTTACCGCTTGGCATTTATTCTCCTTATTTATTTCAACGTGTTTAATACTTTTAATCGCATTTTTTTTGCGGGTTTAAATGTTGGAACATAACGTTCTTTCAAATAAATAATTTCTCCCGTACCGGGATTTCGTGCTTTTTTTGGTTGTCTGTGTTTTACTGAAAAAGTACCAAATCCGCGTAGCTCAACCCGTTCATTTTTAGATAATGCATCTATGATAAGCGACATAATACCATTCATTACTGCTTCAGTTTCAACCTTGGTTAATCCGGTAGCCGTCGAAACATTATCCACTATTTCTTGCTTGGTCATTTTCTACTCCTATTGCCAACGATAAGCCGGTTCAACTCCGATTCGGCTTCCAAATTTATGTTGGATTTCATTATACAATAAATCAAATAGAGATTTACGTTTTTTCCTAAATTCAACTTTTTTAGGCTTACCCTTTATTCCCCCTATTTTTCCAGCAATAGCGATGGCATCCTCAAAGGTACCTATCGTATCAATTAAACTAAATTCTAATGCTTGATTTCCGGTAAATATTTTACCATCAGCCAACTCACGAACATCCTCAACCGGAATGTTTCTGCCTATAACAACTGCGTTAATAAATTGTTCATGTAGGTCATCTATAACTGATTGAAAATATTCACGATCAGCTCTACTAACCGGTCTGGTAGGTGAACCTGAATCTTTTAGTTTGCCGCTTTTTATTGTTTCAACATGTAATCCAATCTTGTCAAGTAATTCCGTTACCACGGGATATTCTAGAATAACACCGATACTACCTACTAACGAACCATGATTCGCTACAATCATTTCACTCTCAATAGCAGCATAATATGCCCCTGAAGCCGCTACGTTATCCACTGATACTATTATAGGTACTTTACTTCTTAAATCTTTAACTTTTTCATAAATTTCTTGTGATGCAGCAACAACTCCGCCGCCACTGTTTATTCGCAAAACAATTGCTTTAATATCAGCTCTTTTTGAAAAGTCATTTAACTGTTTATTTACTTGTTCGGAAGATAAAATCATTCCTTCTAAGCGAACTATACCTATTTTATCTCCCCCAAATAGTCCTAAACCGGATGTTGTTGAACTAAAAACACGAATAATTAAAAATAATAATAAAATAGAACCGATACTAATCCAAATCCAACGATTAGTTGAGCCCGGTTTATAAGTTTGCGTTAACTTCTCTTTAACCATAATATTATTTTTTGACCGGGATATATGTATTCACCGTATTTTATCCTGTTCCAACTTCTTATCTGCCTTGCCTGCACGCGATAAATATCTGCAATTTGTCCAAGGGTATCACCTTTCTTTACTGTGTAAATCTCTTTTTTTGTCCCTGAAGGGCGGGTCGAACTTACGCTGCTATAACTTACTTTTGTTGCACCGCGCACAGGAATTGTCAGCACTTGTCCCACTCTAATTTTGTGCCTATTCTTAATTTTATTTACTGCCGCTATATCATGAATTGAAACACGAAATTTTCTTGAAATGCTACCCAAATTTTCTCCGCTACGAACTCTATGTGTAATATATTGTGGAGCAAATCTTTTTGATTCAGGTAAATCTGCATATTTTTTTTCGAATAAATCTTTCTTCCCAATTGGTAATTTTAAATTGTATGCTATCGCGGGAGTTGCCGATTGTCTTAATTCAGGATTATATTGGCGTAAAGTAGCCAAACTGATTCCGGCAGATTTTGCTAATATTGATAGATCTGCACTCTTCTCGATCTCAACGACATCGTATCTCCATGGATTATTTTTCGGTTGATTAAACCCATACTTGGCCGGATCTCTACCTATAATTGTTGCTGCAAGAAAAAACGGAACATAATTTCTTGTTTCACGTGGCAATGCATGTAATTGCCAAAAATCTGATGTTTGGTGTAATCGTTGAGCTCTGGTAATTCTGCCGCTTCCTGCGTTATAAGCCGCAAGTGCCAAATACCAGTTGTCAAATTGTTCATATAACTCTGTAAGATATTTGCAGGCGGCGTGCGTAGCTTTTTCTGGATCGCGCCTTTCATCAATATACCAATTGCGATTTAAATTATAACGTACACCGGTACTATATATAAATTGCCACATTCCTGAAGCATTTGCCCGCGAATAAGCTTTTGGGTTCAATCCCGATTCTATCATAGCAAGATATATTAATTCTTCCGGTAATGAGTATTGCTTCAGTATATTTTGAATCATGTCACCGTACATCGCATGGCGACCTAGATATATTTCAAATTGTTTTTTACCTTTAGTTTGAAAATATTTAATAAATTGCTCTACTTTTTTATTAGTAACAATCGGAATATGTCCATCACGATCGTCTAATACAGTATACTTAGTATTCCCAATTTCGACTTCGATTGGTTCCACAAGTTGTATGACATCATGGCGCAATTTTTCAGCAGTAATCGAAACATCATACGTCTTTAATGTAGTTAAATGACTAGTATAAATTTCACTTAAAGTTTTTTCAAATCTATCAAATTCATCTTTATCATCAATATTCATCTCACCCAATTGATCTGCTTCCGTTAACAAATCGAATATTCGGTCAAGATTAAAAATTACTTCGTTGGTATCTTGATAAACATCAGCGATCATAGCCTCAGTTAAATATATCTTTACATCTCTCAATAATTGCGGCAGACGGTCGCCCGATTGAGCGAAGCCATTAGCATTTAAATAATTGGTATTATTCGACTTATTTTCAACGGAATAATTTGTTTTAGTACTATCGTCATTAGATATAGGATCTTGGGCCCTTAGATTAACTAAAGTCAAAAATATAATGATAAATCCTGTAAGTATTCTAATCATAAGCTATTTAGCGGAACAAGAACGTGAAAATTAAGTGAGTGGATATGGTTAAACAAGATTAAAGTAGTTCATCCATCAAGTATTTTATCAACTAATTTTGATGTTCCGTATCCTTTTAAAAATGGAATAATTTTTACATTCCCGCCCCAGCTTTCAACCTCTTTGGCACCTATTATAGAGTGCGCGTCATAATCTCCCCCCTTTATTAAAATATCCGGTTTTAGTTCACATATTAATTCAAGTGGTATATCTTCATCAAATATCACTACCATATCAACCATTTTCAGCGCATTTAAAATTGCGGCACGATCTTGTTCGTCTTGATAGGGCCTGGGTTTCCCTTTAATCCGCCTTACCGAAACATCACTATTTAGTCCCACAATCAACATATCGCCCAATAATTTGGCCTCCTGTAAATACTCCACATGACCACGATGGATTATATCAAAACAACCATTAGTGAAAACGATTACTTGTTGATCATCGCGCCATTTACCAATAATCTCTTTTGCTTTAGACCTATCAACCAACACCATAATTCTTTTCTTTTAATGGACATAAGTGACACAAATTCTTGCTACAGCAATTATTATCAATTGCAATTAGACCTTGGAGTAGTGAAAATGATTTTAGTTGTGATGATTGTATAATAGTTCCAAATCGTTTTGTAAATTTTTGATAGATATTTGGCAACTTTAATTGATTCCATATTTCACAATAATTCTGATAATCCTTAATATTATTTAAATACAAAGCTCTAGCGGCAAAAAATGGAATTAAAATATTCCCTAACAATTCGGTTTGAATACTTATTCCTTTAGCACTTGGGAAATCCGTAGCTAACAAGGTATTTACATTAATAAAATCGGGCAGCCGATGAAAATCTGCATTTATAAAATAATGTATTAATTCTGCAGCAAGTTTCAGTCGATTTTGCGGTTGTTGCGCCGGACGTATCGCACGCTTTACCAAATCGATTTTTAATTGTAAAATAGTATCCCATAAATATTTTTCATTTTCTTGTAAATTTAAATATCTGAATTTTTCATAGTCTATGTTATTTGCTAATTTCACAAATTGTGCTTTATTACCACCCGCTCCAAGGATTCTAAAACTATTAATTATTAGAAGCTTACTTAATTGCTTTTGATTATCATGATATCCATTATAAATATTGATCTTATCTAGCCATCTATTATGACTATAATGATATACTGTGTTAATTAAATGATTATTTTTATTAATTGTATTTAATGAACATTCATTAGAAATATTGATGCAAGATTTCAATAATACAGTAGGTATTGTAGGTGTAATAGTCCCATCATTTAACTTCCTTACAACATGTAATATTACGGGTTGATAGGTCGGGTTATGATGATGTTTGTGTTTATACCAATCAGATGTCCAAATATGGCATTCAACCGGTCCATTGACCACTTTATCATTAATAATTAAAATAGCATCTTTAATATCAGGACCTTCATGTTTATTACGTTTTCCAGCATTTATTATTGTGATATTACCAGAATTTACGGTATCAATATTTGTACCCGGTGATAGGTTAAGCCATTGCTTAACTAAATCAATTTCATAAAGATTTGACGGTTCGGAAACAATGTTTCCGAAAGAAATATTTGGTAATAAATAGTCCATTTTTAATTACAGAATAAAATGTATTATTTACTCTCTTCCCATTCTGATTTCAACTGGAGCACTGCTTTAAACACTTTGTCTGTAAGTTCATTGCGATCTTTGTATGTCATTCCTTTTGTATCAATCGGTTTTCCGATACGTAATTCAACAAAAGCTGATTTTAATTTCCTTGCCCCTTTAATTGCGACAGCACTCGTGCCGCACAATGCCATCGGAACTACCGGAATTTGAGTTTCAATCGCTAACAAAAAGCCGCCTTTTTTGAATTGATGAATTTTACCGTCCGTAGAGCGTGTCCCCTCTGGAAATAACAGTATGGATCTCGGATTCTTTTTAAGACTCAGCACTGCATTCTTTAATGATTCAAGTGCTTTAGTATGATGCTGTCGATCAATAAATATATGTTTAGCTGCTTGCATTGCCCAACCAAAAATTGGAATCCATTTGTATTCGATTTTTGAAATTGATATAAGGTGATGTTTAATACTGGCAAAGGCAAGCGGAATGTCAAAAGGTGATTCATGATTACCGGCAAAAACGTAAATTTGTTCCGGGTTAAGACGATCTAAACCATATACAGTGTATTTTACACCGGCTGAAGCAAGTAGAAGCTTTGACCAAATTTTGGCGATTTTACCAAAAATCTTTCCTTTCCACTCAAAAATTGATAAAAATAATCCTACAATTCCTAATATACAGGTCCATAATATTAGATTTAAAACTACCCAAATCGTTCTCATCTCTTTAATACCTCTGCTCCAAAATATGGTTGTAGTGATTCCGGTATTTTAATACTACCATCAGCTTGTTGATAGGTTTCCAATAATGCAATCATTAAACGCGGCGTAGCCACACCAGAACCATTTAATGTATGAACGAATTGAACTTTTTTATCTTCCTCCCTGCGATATCTGATTTTAGCGCGTCTTGCCTGAAATGATTCATAATTACTGCAGGTTGAAACTTCTAACCATCTTTCTTCACCGGGCGTCCACACTTCAAGATCATATGATTTTGCCGATGCGAAACTCAAATCTCCCGCACAAAGCGATAACACCCTATAATGTAATCCTAATGATTGTAAGATTGCTTCTGCCTGTAAAGTAAGCATTTCCAATTCGCCGTAAGAATTTTCTGGACTTACAAATTTAACAATTTCTACTTTATTAAATTGATGCAGTCTTGTAAATCCACGCGTATCTTTACCATAAGAACCGGCTTCACGCCGAAAACATGCCGAATAGGCAACATAATTGATTGGTAACATTTTCTCATCAATTATTTCATTTTGATGAATATTTGTAACCGGCACTTCCGCAGTAGGAATTAAATAAAGATCATCCCGCTCAATAAAATACATATCATCTTGTAATTTGGGAATTTGAGCTGTATTCCGCATTGCTTCCATACGAGCTACAAAAGGCGGGAAAATCTCCTTACTATTATAATTAGTAACATGAAAGTCCAACATATAATTTATAAGGGATCTTTCCAACTTTGCTCCTTGTCCCGTAAATAAAGGGAACCCGCTTCCGGCTATTGCAGCACCCTTTTTGAAGTCAAATAAATTTAATTTTTCACCAAGTTCTAAATGATTTTTACACTTAAAATTGGATTTTTGTTTCTTTCCCCAATCACGGATCACAATATTATCCTCAGAATTTGAGCCGGTTGGTACAGTAGCATGCGGTAAATTTGGGATTTGATATAATAGTGGTTCTAATTGATTATTTAACTCAGCCAGATTGGATTCAATTTTTTTTATATTATTAGAGAGTTCCTGCATTTCTTTTATGGCGACGTTAGCATTTTCTCCCCGCAGTTTAGCTTTTCCTATTTTTTCGGAAGCTTTATTGCGCTGTGCTCTTTTTTCATTTAACTCATTTAAAAGGAAACGTTGTTCTTTATCTAATTTTAATATCAGATCAATATCAACCTTTTCATGCTTAGCAGTAATTGCACTTTTAACTAGATCAGAATTCTCTCTAACTAAATTTATTGGTAACATTTTTTCCTATAAAATTTACAAACAATTTGAGTTTAGCGTCCTTGACCAGAGAACATAACCCAAATCGTACTAATCATAATTTTTAAATCAAGTCCAAAGCTAAGATTCTCAATGTAAAAAAAATCAAATTTTAACTTTTGTCGGATATCGTCAACATTCTGATCATAGGATTGTTTGATCTGGGACCACCCTGATATACCGGGCAATACTGAAAGACGCCTATGGTAAAGCGGATACTCCTTACTCAATTTATCAACGAAATATGGGCGTTCAGGACGCGGTCCGATTATACTCATTTCACCCTTCAGCACGTTTAAAAATTGCGGTATTTCATCAAACCTAAATCTTCGTAAGAACCTTCCTACTTTCGTAATGCGCGGGTCGTTGGTTTCTGCCCACATCGGACCTGTTTCCTCTTCGGCGTTATGTTGCATTGATCGAAATTTAGTGGTTTTAAATTTACGAAAATCCTTTCCAACCCGTACTTGTTTGTATAAAACAGGACCTTTGCTTTCAATTTTTATCGCAATTGCGATTGCTACAGCGAATGGAATAAACAATATCAAGAAAGGGATTGTAATCAGTAAATCAAATACTTTTTTCAGACCTCTCTGATACCAATTTGTATTTTCAAGATTGATTTCCATTAGTGGCATTCCGGCAATTTGCTGAGTACGAACCAATCCACTCATTACATCGTACAAATCCGGCACGATTTTTATTGTCACCGGAAATCCATTAATCTGCCCCATTATAGATAGGATTCTAGTATGATCGGGTTTTTCTAATGCCAAAACAATGTCAGAAACTTCATTATCCTGAATTATTGTACCAATATTTTGTTCGTTACCCAAATCAGGTATTTCGCCAGTATCAATATCTCCAGCTGGGTCATCGGTGGCTTTAATAAAACCAACAATATCATAACCTTGATCTTCATGCTGATATAAATAATTTGCTGCGCTTAAACCACGACGATTTTTACCTAGTATTATTGTTTTCTCACGACCAATTCCTATACGTAATAAATATTTTTGAAATGACCTTATTAAAAACCTAATAGTTAAGGCTATTGACATAAAAATCAACCAATACCGAGCCATACCGCGCGCGTTTATCGGGAAATTCAAAAATCTCAAAGCATCAATAAAGACATACAATACAACAATTGTGAATGTCACTTTAAGCATAGTTTCGATTTCAAACATCCTTGAAACTATATATTCACCCTTATACAAACCGTTTATTAAAAATAAGATATTCCACAATGACTGAAAAATTACCCAGACAACAATTTGTTCATAATAATTTGGGAATGTTTTAGCTACTACTGCCTGTAAAACAATGGAATAAGCTAGGAAACCGGCTATTGAATCACTAATAAATATCGTCCATGAGACGATCCATTTAGGAACACGAATACGGTAATGTTGAAATAATTTTTTAATGATCAAATACAAAAGCCTTTTTGCTGTAAAGAAAAATCCATAACGATACAAAGCAAAATTTACAGGATTTACTATTAGAAAAAAAGTGGCTTTTATATTTACTGTTTAATGATTACAATAGATTCTTGCAAAAGACAACAAGTTTCTCAGCAATTCTTTCCGATGCTTTACCATCCCACAATGGCGGGATAGTAGTTAATCGCTTTTTTCTATTTACAGCAATATTGACCAAATCCGGAATTTTATGATAGTCTTTACCGATCAATTGATTGGTTCCTAATGATACCGTAATCGGACGTTCAGTATTTTCTCTGATTGTTATACAAGGAATATCTAGATAAGTTGTTTCTTCCTGAATACCTCCCGAGTCTGTAATTACAGTCACCGCATTTTTCATAAGTCCAAGAAAATCAAGATAACCCAAAGGTTCAATTAAATCAAAATTTACTTTATTTTGGATATTTAAATCATTTTCAGTGATCATTTTTTTAGTCCTTGGATGTACCGGAAATATCACCGGAATTGATTTACTTATTTCTAGCAGCTTGCTAATAATTGACCGTAATGATTTGGGATCATCAACATTTGACGGCCTATGAAGAGTAACCAATATATATTGTTGTAAATTTTTAAATTTATTTGGTTTGGCAGCTTTTGGCAACAGCCGTACAAGAGTGTCAATCATTACATTGCCGACAAAATGAATTTTACTCTTCGGAATTCCCTCTTTAATAAGATTATCATCCCCGTCCTTAGAGGGCGTAAATAACAAATCGGCAAGCTGATCTGTTAATAACCGGTTTATTTCTTCAGGCATTTTTCGGTCGAATGAACGCAGACCTGCTTCAACATGTGCAATTGAAATTGACAACTTGCTGCAAACCATCGCAGCGGCTACGGTAGAATTAACATCTCCATAAACTAAAACCAAATCAGGTTTTAATTCGTTAACGAGCTCTTCAAATTTGATCATGATTGCTGCAGTTTGACGAGCATGAGTATCAGAACCGATATTCAAATTATAATCAGGTACCGGCATTCGTAATTCTTTAAAAAATATATCAGACATTAACTTATCATAATGCTGTCCTGTATGAACTAATATCTGTGTAAAATCAGTTATTTTATTTATTGCCCTCCATACTGGAGCTGCCTTCATAAAGTTTGGCCGCGCACCAACAACATGTATTAGTTTCATTTATCTATAAATTTTATCTTTTACCAACTATGGAAATTTCCAAAGACACCTCATTAATGTACCATTTCAATCCAAAACCGGATTTTAATATAAATGTATATTTCAAGGGTGTTCATAAAGATGTCCCTAAGCTACACATTAAATTTCTTCCCGAATAGATTATTTTTGTACCATTCAACTTCTGTTCTTAATCCATCCTCAGGTTTGGTGGTTGGATTATAATCAAAATATTTTTTAGCTTTATTAATATTAGCATGCGTTTTTTGCTGATCACCCGTTCTTTTTGGTTTAATTTTTAACTTTGCTTTTTTACCGATAATTTTCTCAACAATTCTAATACTCTCATGGGTAGTTACTGTTTTATCGGTACCGATGTTAAAAATTTCTCCATTACATTTTTGGATATTATTCATCACTAAAATCATGCCATCAATTATGTCGTCAATAAAAGTATAACTGCGGATGTGATGTTCGCTACCTTCGTAAAGTGGAAATTCGTCTTGATTTAACATACATTTAATTAATTTATGATATAATTTTTCCGGTCTTTCACGTGGACCATATACTGAAAATAACCTCAGCGAGCATGCCGTAAGATTATTGTTACGCGACTCAGCAAGTACGAGTTGCTCGGCTGCAAGTTTTGTTACACCATAGTCCGAGATCGGTTCAGGAACCGATGCTTCATCGCCGATCGCGTTAGAACCATAAACAGAAGATGTCGAAATATTTACAAATTCATGCAATAATTTGGAATTTTTTACCGATTCTAATAATTGCTTTGTAGCAATTATATTGTTCTGCTCATACGAATCAAAGGGTACCGAAGCATCTATCCCGGGTTGCGCAGCTAAATGGAATACAAAATTAACTTCATTAATAATTGAGCTAATATCTTCTTTAGAAAGGTCCAAATTAATAAACTGAATTCCTCTTTTTTGTAATTGACTCACATTTAATTGTTTTATGAATTGAGCATAATTATTTATCAAACAATCCAACCCAATTACATTATGTTTTAAACTAGCTAACCGTTCCGCTAAATGTGAGCCAATAAATCCCGCCGCACCTGTTACTAGTATTTTCATATGTTCCTTGAATAAATTTGTTGTGTTTTAATATTTTTACTAAATAGGTGATTTATCATAATTTCGCTCTATACGAACTAATAGCTAAATAATAATGAATATTTTATTGATTCCTGTCAATGGCGGAACTGCCTTCATAAAGTAAAACCATTCATATAAAATATGTGTCAATTTTAGTTTAATACATACAACAATTAGCATGAATATTGGATACAATCAATTATGATATTGTATATGTTTTATAAATGGAATTTAATGGAAAAAGGTAATACTATTATCACATATTATTAATAAATTAATCATTGTGAAAGATAAAATTTCAATATTCGTTAATACTAGTGATGCATTTGAAGACTGCTGGGATCCGTTTTTTTTCCTGTTTAATAAATATTGGCCAAATTGCGATCTAAAAATATTTCTTAATACTGAAAAAAAAGAATTCAAATATAATAACTTGAACATCATTAGTACAAAAGTTGCCATTGGCTCAGATAAAAAACTAACGTGGGGTGAATGCCTAATACATGGTTTAAAGAAAATTGATACTCCGATAATTCTTTATTTACAGGAGGATTATTTTATTAATAAGCCAGTCAAAGTTGAAAATATTAATATTTATACAAATATACTTAACCAAAATAAAAAAATACAGTCTATACGTTTATACCACAGAATAAAAAAAGCAAAATATACTGAAACGAATTTTCCGGGATTACTTGAGATTAATAAAAATTCTAGTTATCTAGTATCAACACAAGCCTGTCTTTGGAAAGTCAAAGATATTTTATCTTATATCAAACCTGAATACTCGGGGTGGATGTTTGAGTTGTTAGGTACCTTGGAATGTAGAAAAAACAAAAGTTCTTACTTAATATTCGATCCTAAGGTATACAAAAACAATATAATTGACTATACACATACTGGGATAATAAAAGGTAAATGGAATAAACAGATAATAAAAACTTTTAAAGAAAATCAAATTAATATTAACTATAATATACGAGGATTTTATGAGCCAAAATCAAATTTGAAAAGAAGATTTGAAACCTTACATAAAATTCCGTTAAAACATAGATACAAATTGTTAGTAGATTTTTTGGGGATCAACAAATTAATAAATTATTTATATCCTTGCGACAATAGATAATACTAATTTCGTCAAAATTGCTTCCGGTCAATAATATTTCATTGATATTTACGTATCCCATTTTTAACGTAATATAAGAAATAGTAGATACTTTTAAAAAATGAAATATTTTCAACATCTCGATAAATTTTCCATTGATAAAAACCACCAATTATTTTATTGCTCGAGACAGAATTATATCTTAATCTATAACTTGCTAATAATTCAACTATACCATTTGTAATTTTAATTTTTTTTAATATTTCCAACCATAGTCCATAATCTTGTTTTTTAAATATATTCGGCATATACATTTTACCAAGTTTTTTAGTATCATATATTGCTGTTAAACACCCGATTGAACTGGTCTTTAGCATATCAAAATAAGTAATTTTTTGCTCAGGGATAAAATCTCCAACAATCTCTCCACCCTCATTTATTACATTATAAGCGGAATATGTAAAAGACAAATCTTTTTCCTTCATAAAATTAAGTTGTTTATCTAATTTTTCCGGTGACCATATATCATCACTGTCCAAAAATGCTATATAACGACCTCTAGCTATCTTTATAGCTTCATTTCTTGCTACAGCAGGTCCCCTATTCTGGTCTAACTTTATTAACTTTATTCTATTGTCTTTTTTAATAAATTTTTCAATAATTGAATTAGATTGATCTGGTGAAGCATCATCAACAATAATCAATTCCCAATTTTGATATGATTGCGATAGAATTGACTCAATTGATTCAGAAATAAACATTTCAGATTTAAAAGATGGCATGATAACAGATACTAATGATTGAAACATGATATTATTGTAAAATATTTGTCCATTCATCAAGTATACACGATTTTGATATTTTTTTTAATAGATTCGTATTTTTAACATTATTGTGAAGTCCTTTTCTCTCTATTAAAATTGAGGATAATTCCTCAACAAATTTGGTTTTTGTTTTTGAAGGATCAGACACAATGAATCCACTCTCAGTTTGATACGGATAATCAATATTTTCCGACAATGATAAATTTGGAGATAATATTTCTCGTGGGCCGGAATCGCAATCAGAAGATATAATCGGTATTCCGCAGGCAAGAGCCTCAATCAGTACCCCTGGGAATCCCTCCCAAAGACTAGAGAACACAAACAAATCGGATTTCATTATGTATGGATAGACATTTTTTTTGTTTCCAAGTAAGAAAACACAATCATTTAATCCTAGTCTTTTTATCTGCAATTCAATATTTCCTCTAAGTACTCCTTCGCCTAATATTATAAGTTTTAGTTGCGGGTTTAATTTTTGTACTATTGAAAATGCCTCTATTAAAAACTTATGCCCTTTTTGTTGATGTAATCTACCAATGTTAATTAGTATTTCTGCATTTTCACTAAACAAATATTTATCTTCATCTTCAATTTGATCTTTTTTCAAATTCTTTACATTATCAATATCTAATGGATTATAGATAGTGATTAAATTTTGTAACCTGAATTTAGTTCGAATTATATTTTCTATTCTTTTTGATACACATACAATCTTATCTATTTTAGGATACAATAATTTGACAAATATAAAGTGTTTAATTGATTTTACATACTTAGCATTGTGTACTACCGCGAAATGTTTATATTGTTTCGCAGAAAATATGCGGGATAAAGAAACTATATAATTTGACCTCTCCATATGAGAAATTACAATATCAATATTATTTTCTTTGCAATAACGTCTAATAATTAATGGACCAAATAAGATTGATTTAATAACGGTTATTAGATTGTATTTCCAACCAAGCGCAATGACTAAGCCACTGTTTGATACAAAGTTGGAATCATGCAATACTAAATAAAATATTTCGTAATTCTCGCTAAATAAATCCCCCTGAAGAGTGGCAATTTTTTCAGAACCACTACCACCATGATTTAAAGTTGGAATTACAATCAATATTCTCTTTTTTCTATTATTTTTAATTTTTCTCTCCGTTACCAATATTAATAAAAAAAATTTGCTCCGTACTAGATTATCCTTTGGTAATAATATTTTGTCATCTTGATAACAAATAAATTTATCTATTTAGTAGCTGACCAACTCAAATATTTTATTTATTCAGCATATCCCAAAATATTTCATCATAATTTGGTAAATTTAATAATCCTGAATGAACATCTAATTGATTATATTTTAATATTTTATCAGCAAGATCAGATTCATCACCATACTTAACAATAAAACCATTTTTTCCAACACTTAATAATTCATTAAAAAAGGGTATGCAGTCTGTTACCACCACGGGGGTCTGTAAATAGAGAGCTTCAAGTACTACATTTGGCAATCCTTCCCATTTTGATGGAAGTACAAGCAAATCCGCAAACTTATAATAAGGAAATGGATTGGTTTTAAAACCAATAAACTCAACATTATTTTCAATATTATTATTTAAAATAATACTTTTAACTTTTTGATAATATGATTGATTACTAATGTTTCCTAATAAGTACAGTTTAAAATTTGGATTTTGTTTTACAACATTTACAAATGACTTTAATACGAAAGTTTGACCTTTCTCCTCACTAATTCTTCCAGAAACAATAATATTTACATGATTGTCATCATAGGGATTTATCGCATCTGATATTTGTTCCTTTATAAGAGCAATGTCAATCGGATTGATCGTTACAATTATTTGATTCTTTGGTGAGCTATAGTATTTTTCAATTTCAATCTTCATGTCATGTGTCTGGGCAATAATATAATCTGCATATTTATAAAGCAATTTCATTAACCACTTATAGTATTGCGGAAAATATTTTTCTCCAAATTGCGCACTTGGCATAGATGGCTCATATAAACAAATTATTATTTTCCTAGAAATAAAAAATGATACAAATAGCAACAATATATTTAGATAATTTGTCGTGCAAACAATTAAATGAGGATCGTTTTGTCTTATACATTTCAGTAATTTAAAAAAACTATAGCGCGTCCTCGTTCCTTTTATATCAATTATCGTTACATACGAAGGAACTAATTCTAATAATGGACCTGTTTTTTCAATTAGCACTAATTGGATTTCGTATTTTTTTTGATCTAACGATCTAATATAGTTAACAAATACTCGCTCAACACCACCACCGCTTAGATTTGGAATTATAAAAAGAATCTTCTTTTTTTTTGTATTAAGAATCATATACAATTATTTAGTGATTGAGTATTCTCTTCTTATTAATTTTTGGTAGACATAGAAAATTAAAAATATATTAAATAATATACCAACAAAAGAAAATAATCCTATTGATACAAAATGATTATTAAATATCTTATATCCCAAATAAATGCTGAAAAATCTACATATTGCTAATAGAATCTCATATTTAAGGTGAAATTTTTGAATTCCAAGGACCTGTATGCTCATTACTGCTGGAGGATTTATTGTGATTGTAAATATAAATAAAATTAATAATTGTGCATATATTCCGGATATTGACCATTCACTCCCAAAAACCACTGGAAATATTTTTTGGGCAAATATACCAATAATCAGGTAAGGTAAAATTGTCATTTTTATTAAACCTAGCGTGGTTTTTTTAAAAAGATCCTTAATTCCTTTTCCATCATTATATAATTTTGACGCACGCTGGTAGTATATTGGTCTAACAGATCCTCCAAGTAAACGTGCTGGTGTATTTAGAGCTCTGTTAGTCAGGCTATAAAATCCTGCAATCACAGGGGAATATAAAGATATTAATAGTATAATAGGTAAATGCTGCGAAAAGGCATTGATTAATACTGAAAAACTTTGAAATTTTGGGAAATTATCATATCGTTTAAAATTACTCAGTATACCGTTTTTTGATAACATATTAAGTCGAATTGTATGTTTCCTTATGGCCTCATAAATAAGAACTACGGCAGATATTGATGTACCAATTATATTTCCTAAAATCAATCCTAATGAATTATATTTAAGAAATTTAAACGATATTTGACTTACACCAATTGTGCTGGACTGCACAATTCTAGATACAGACACATTTTTAATAAACTCTTGTCGAGTATTCCAGGCTGTGAAAATTTGTAATACACCTGATATAAAAATTCCAAAGGGAATCAACCAATAAAAAGTTTCAATTTTATCTGTTATTCCGATTAAAAAATTTTTAAAAATAATTATTAGTAATAGTATTAGCAACGCAGTAAATATAGTTATAATAATTGATAGGAATAGTAAGGCTTGAGCATCTTCTTCTTTTTTGGGTAGCATTATTGCCAGTTCATATTTCCAGCTTGCCCCCACTGATATTGTTCCAACTATTGCTATATAAAGTGCAAAAATACCAAATTCCCCCGGAGTATAATATCTTGTTAATAATGGAATAAACGCAAATGTTATTCCTTGAGAAATTGCGGTTCCCGACATTAAGGTGATAACATTGAAAAGAAAAGAGTTTGATTTAATTTTATTTTTTTTCAATTGATAAATTTATTTTGAATCAGTTTATCACCTTATCAAAAAAAATCCTATCTGCGTAGCCAACGATAATAAGTAAAAATATCCATGTGATTTTAGTATAGTAGGTAACAGTAAATAACTCTACCACCATTAGACTAAAAAGTATAGTTAAAAATATATGTACCATTTTCAGCTCAATAGAACTGGTTTTTAATATTTTCTGTAGATGAAATAATCTTAATATTATTGATGCGTAAATAGAATAGTATATTATCGCACCAATTGTTCCGATTGTTGCAAGCAATTCGAGGTAATTATTGTGAGCATAAAGTCTAGGGGCAAGAGGATTATACTGCTTTATAATGACCTTAAAATTATCTAATCCTACACCAAATACTGGATTATCAAACCAAATTTGGATTGCATATCTAATAAGTTGTTTCCGTTCATATGCACTATAATCAATTATTCTGGTTATAAGATCATTTGAAGATGTAAAATTAATTTTTATAAAAGCAACTAAGGCTTGGAATCGATAAGAGTATTCACTTGTTTTAAAAAGATATATTATAATAGCCAATGATATAACAAATAGAATTAAATAGAGTAGTAGCTTTCGTGCATATTCAATTCGATTATTTGCATTGTTAAACTTGTACAGGACCTGAATAAGAAGGTAAATTGATAATCCTATTATTGATATTAATATTCCTTGGCGTGATTGAGTTAATACTACTCCGTATAAAATAAAACCCATAAGAATAAGAATAAATAACTTTCTGATTCGTGAATTTTCTACCTTTATTAGAAATAGTGAAATAATAAATGCAAAAGCTCCATAGACAGAAAGAATATTTGGATCTCCTACAGTAGCAGTAATTCTATTTTTTGTTACTAATACAGAAGGATTATATTGATTTATGAATCCATACACATAGATGACAAATACTGATAATACAAAAGAATATAAAATGGATTTAATACTTAATTTTCCTTTAACAATTATTGAGTATCCAGCAATAAAAAATACGGAAAGTTGTAGTAATGTTAATAATTTCATAAAAACTAAATTAACGTTAGTAGCAACTATAGCAGAAATAATACAAAAGATTAGCCAAACTGCTACTATTTTAATCTCCCTGCTAAGGACAATTTTTTTGTTTCCAATAAACGTAAGAATAAGAAAAATATATATGAGAACCAATCCAATTAGTTTGGATACAATATTTCCTACCGGTATCATCGAAAATATAATTACTGAACTAATATAAATGACTAGTAATATTTCAACGAATGGTTTTGAGATAATCGTTATTAGAGATACTTTCCCATACTTTATTAACATGACACCTATATATCAGATTTCAATACTGATTCCTTAGTGATTGTGTAACTCACCGCTAATATTGAGGAAATAATAAAAACTACGATAACTATTACTGCTCTTTTTGGTTTTGCTTTTAATTCAGGTTGTTTTGCATAATCTAACACTTGTAAAGTAGGAATGTTTTTTGCTTCTTCGAATTTTTGTTGTTCGTATAAAGGACCTAAATATTCCATTAAACGAGAATAATATTCTACTTGTCTTTGTAGTTTTATTAATTGAAGTTGTAACTCTGGAACTTTAGAAAAATTTGGTATCAATTTTGACATCGAATTATTATTAATAAACTCTGAATATTTACGATTTAAACTTTGTAATTCAAATTTCAATAAGTTTACTGTTGGATTGTCATTTCCAAAAGATTTTATTGCTACTTCATATTTCACTTCTTTTTGTATGATCTTAGATTGTAATAATGCAGCTTGTTCTACTCCGACACTAACTTGATCCTCTAAACTTAATATTCCATTTTCTCGCATAAAACTAGCAATTTTTTGACTTACAAACTCGAGACTATCTAAAACATTATTAACTCGTTCTTCCATAAAAATCCGATTATTCCGAGCATTGGATATACTTAATATTACATTTAGTGAATCTAAGCAATGCACAACATAATTTGTCATATCAGCAACTAATTCTTGGTTTTTATCTAACATTGATATCTCTATTTGACTTTCATCACCAACCTCAAAGAATAAATTACTTTCTAACACTTCGAGTGTTAATTCCATATTTTTACATTTATAATGTTCTTGCAAATAAAAACGATTAACAACATTTTCTGCAAGAGTACGACTTTTTAATATTGCCAAATACCGAAATATATTCTCATTACCACCTAACACAGAACTTAAACCTAAATTACCTAAAATATTTGCCATTGGACTAATGCCCGTCTCACTTCCTTGAGGAACCAATACAACTGCTTTAGCTTTGTACCATTTAGGTAATAATAAACTGACTCCAATTGATAACAAAGTCGCAATAAAAACAAACAAGACTATTTTAGTTTTCCATTTCCAAATAATTTTACTCAAATCTTTTATATCAACTTCTTTCTGATCCATTAAATTATCCCTTGTTATTGTACTGAAATTCGCCAAACAATAAAAGCTGTTGAAGCAATTGAAGCAAGCGTCCTAATTATCCCATCGTTACCTACAGTTTGATATAGCAAGTTTGGAGGTACCTCAATCATATCACCGGGTAATACAATTTCATCAATGGCATTTTTTAACTTTGTACCATCTAGACGATATATTATTGTTTTGTTTATATTCCCCGATTTAAAACTAGCACCCTGCTCCTTAGTGCCTCCTGCCATTGCGATATAATCACGCGAGGTATACCCCGGAAAATATCTAAAAGAATTACTCCTACCACTCCGGTTTACAAAACCATAAACAACCACCTGGTGGTTATTGTATTCACCAAAAGTCAAACCGAGTGAATTAGCATAATCGCTGTACGGCACAAATATTAAATCCGCATCTTTTAATGATACATTTTGTGAAATATCTTTTCCAGAAAGATACTCTTTTAACTTTACTTCAATTGTATTATTGTCTCTAATTATTTGTATAACATCAGGATGTGCATACTTTTGAACTCCCCCACTTTGCAAAATTGCATCATATATTTTATCCATAGGTGTCACATAAATAAAGCCCGGATTCTGAATTGCCCCTAAAACTTGTATTTTAAATCGCCTTATATCTAATAATGTAACATTGACTATAGCATTTTTAAGTGCAGTATCCGTTATATAATCACCAATTTTAATTCTAGCTTCAGTTAGTGATATACCATTAACATTTAATACACCAACCAAAGGAATCAATATTTCTCCTACTGGATTTATACGAATCGGCAAAGTAATATTTTTTGTTGAAATAATATTTATTCCAAGTAAATCACCCGGTCCTAAAATATATGTATCGGGATTGATAGATTTTTCAACGGGAGTATAAGTCAAATTCTTATAATTCGTTAAATCAATATCTTGGTTTAATTGCATATAATTTGTATCATAATCATTGGTTTCTTCGGAAAAAATATTTCCGATATTTTGTGCATAAGTAAACGATAATATTAATATTAGGATAATTATTTGTTTCATTGTAATTCCTCGTAATGCTTTTTATAATATTCTAAATACTCGCCGGATTTCAATGGTTTCCACCATTCATGATTTTGTTTGTACCAGTCGACCGTAAATTTCATAGCTTTTTGGAAATCATACTTTGGGGTCCATCCGATGTTTGCAAGCTTTTCACAATTTAGTGAGTAACGTCTATCGTGACCTAATCTATCTTTAACAAATTTCTTAAGAGTTTCAGATTTATTCGTTTCTTTCAAAATGATATTAGTTATTGCAATATTTGTCAGTTCGTTACCTCCACCAATGTTATAAATTTCACCAATCTTACCATTATCAATAATATATTGTATGGCATTACAATGGTCCTCAACAAATAACCAATCACGTACATTTTTACCATCACCGTAAACAGGCAATTTTTTATTTTCTATAGCATTTGTAACAAATAGCGGAATTAATTTTTCGGGGAATTGGTATGGTCCAAAATTATTGCTAGCTCTGGTAATTATTACCGGCAATTTATATGTAGTAAAATACGAATATGCCAATCTATCAGCTCCGGCTTTACTAGCCGAATACGGGTTCCTCGGCATTAATGCATCGGTTTCCGAAAAGCTTCCCTTCTCGATGCTGCCATACACTTCATCCGTGCTAATTTGGATAAATCGCTCTAAACCGAATTCTCGCGCAGTTTCCAATAAGGCGAATGTACCAAAAATATCGGTTTGTATAAAATCATCGGGTTTCCCGATCGAACGATCGACATGACTTTCCGCTGCGAAATTAATAAGAATGTCCGGTTTATACTCTTGAAAGATCTCCTTGACAATTTTTGAATCACAAATATCACCATGGTAAAAAATGTATCTCTCGTCATTTTGATAATCAGCGAGATTTTTTGGGTTACCGGCATAAGTGAGTTTATCTAAGTTGATTATGATAGCAGAATTATCCTGCTGAAAAATATAGCGAATAAAATTTGAACCAATAAAACCACAGCCTCCAGTTATAAAATATTTCTTCATTAATAATTACTAAATTTTTGGCAGATATTTTTCATTGATTGATTTTAAAGTAGGCAAACTTTTATCTTTTTTTGATAGAATTGGACTTTTCATAGGCCATTGAATATTTAAGTCCCTATCATTCCAGAATATACCATATTCATCCTCGGGATGATAGATCTCTGTACATTTATATTGTAATATAGCCGTTTCAGATAAAACTAAATATCCATGTGCGAAACCTTCAGGTATATACATGATTTTATTAATTTTATCAGATAAATTAAATCCCTCAAATTTTCCAAATGTAGGTGAACCAATTCTAATATCTACAGCAACATCAAAAACTTCACCTTGAATTACTCGCACTAGCTTGCCTTGCGGATATTTTAGTTGATAATGAAGCCCCCTTAATGTACCTTTTTTGGAAAATGCTTGGTTATCTTGTGAAAATTTTATCGGCAATCCCACATTTTTAAAATCTTCGCTATTAAAACTTTCAAAAAAATATCCCCTATCATCCGTATGGATTTGAACTGTTAAAATCTTTATTCCGGCGATTTCAGAATTTTCAATATGAGTGATGATCATTTCAGAGCTTTCCTACCGACATTATCAAATTTAAATCCTAATGCTGTTAAATCCGGTATGCTAAGTATGTTGCGCGTGTCAAGCACAAGTGGTGATTTCATTAATGATTTTAATTCAGATAAGTCTAATGCACGAAATTCATGCCATTCAGTCATAATTGCAACGGCATCCGCATTTTTAACAGCCGCTTGCCAACTAACACTGTACGCAATACTCGGAAAATGTTTTTTCATATTGTCAGCTGCAAACGGATCATAAGCCTTTACTATTCCGCCTCTATCCAAAATACACTGAATCATATCAATAGCAGCTGATTCCCTAACATCATCGGTCATTTGTTTAAAACTTAAACCTAATACAGCAATCGTTTTACCTTTTATTTCATATTCCATCAATTTGAATAATTTTTCAGCCATCCGTTTTTTCTGTCTGTAATTAGTTGTAATAGCTGCTGCAACTGTATTTATCGGTTCATTTAATTTTTCTGATAAAGATACTAAAGCTTTTGTATCTTTTGGAAAACAGGAGCCGCCGAATCCTGGTCCAGGATGCAAAAATTTTGGACTAATTCTACCGTCGTTTCCCATCGCTTTTGCGACAATATGTACATCGGCTCCAACTGCTTCGCATAAATTAGCAATTTCATTTATATAACTTATTTTCAATGCCAAAAATGCATTGTTTGCATATTTAATTGTTTCAGCAGTCGGAATATTTGTATGAATAATCGGAGTTTCATTTATATATAGGGAACTATATACATCCTGCATAATTTGAAGCGCTTTTTGACTAGTCGCACCCAAAATGATCCTATTTGGCCTTAAAAAATCCTGAACTGCAGCTCCTTCCCTTAAAAATTCGGGATTTGAAACATAATCAAATTCCACATCATTATTTTTATGTTTATTAATGATTGAAACAATTTTTTCTCCCGTTCCAATAGGAACTGTACTTTTGGTACAAATGATTTTGTAAGAGTTCAGATTATTTCCTATCATTTCCGCTACCGAATAAACTGCCGACAGATCAGCTTCGCCGTCCTTACCTTCCGGTGTTCCTACACCAATGAATATTACTTCCGAATCCCGAACCGCTTTTGATATATCTGTTGTAAATGAGAGTCTATTACTTTTTACATTCCTATTTACAACTTCTTTTAAACCTGGTTCAAAAATTGGGATTTTACCGGCTTTAAGTAATTTAATTTTTGATTTATCAATATCAGCGCAAACAACCTGATTACCAAAATCAGCTAGTCCGGCCCCGCTTACCAAGCCAACATATCCTGTACCTATTACTGCAATATTTTTCATTTAATGATATCTTTTTTCAGCCGTAAAGGTACTAATTATCGTCTATAAAAAAAATCAAAACGTTATCATTTTTAAATTTGGTAAAACACCAAAATCTATTTTTGACTGTTCACCATTTTTCAATTTAATTTCGCCTAAATAGGCAACCATAGCAGCATTATCAGTACATAAATCTAATTCAGGGAAAATCACATTTTTATTTGATAATAAGGTATGTAATCTTGTTCGTAGATTTTTATTCGCTGCAACACCGCCTGCTACTACACAAGTATTGATATTATAATAGGTTATCGCTCTAATTAATTTATTACTTAAAACATCAATAATCGCTTCTTGATAACTAGCTGCAACATCATTTAAGGTAATACTATTACTATTAGAATAATCATCCATGTAATATAATAACGCTGTTTTAAGTCCACTAAAACTGAAATCAAATGAGTCTGATCTTATTAAACCACGCGGAAATTTGATTGCATCGGGATTTCCACCTTCGGCTGATTTTTCTAGCGCAGGCCCGCCGGGATATCCAAGGTCCAAGACTCTTGCACCTTTATCGAATGCTTCGCCTGCAGCATCATCTAATGTTTCACCCAATAGTTTATATTTACCAACATTTTCTATTAACCAAAGTTGAGTATGTCCCCCCGACACCAATAAACTAATAAATGGAAATTCTAATTCTGGGTCAGCAATAAAATTTGCAAAAATATGAGCTTCTAAATGATCAACTCCAATTATTGGGATTGATAATCCTTGTGACAAACCTTTTGCAAAACAGATCCCTGTTAATAATGTACCGGCAAGTCCGGGTCCTTGGGTTACTGCAATACCATCAAGATCGTGATAATTAAAATCTGCTTTTTCCAATGATTTATTGACAATAGTATTGAGTAAATACTCATGCTCCCGTGAAGCAAGTTCCGGAACAACCCCTCCATACTCTTCATGAATTACTTGAGAACTAATGCTACTTGAAACTATTTTGCCTTCTGCACAAATGGAAGCAGCAGTTTCATCACATGAAGTCTCAATACCAAGAACAATCAACTATTCCCCTGTGTTACAATTAATTCAACATTGGGTGGAGATAAATCTTGCCAATCTATGACACCAATCGGTACCTCAATTTGCGGTTCATAAAATTGTTTATTAAGCTCCCATTCACTATTAAAATCAATTGTCAGTTGAATATCCTCAGGGGTAATACTGTCAATAAATTCAATCCCTCCGATAATTGTAAGTGAAACAGTATGTGGACTTACAAATACGCGATATCCTTCTGGAACATTAATAACCGAAATAGGAACTTCACTAATAATTCTTTCACTTAACGCTTGAACATTAACTGATAACATAACTTCAACATGAGATAATTGTATCTGCTGATGAGGTAATTCAAAACCAAAGTATTGAGATATATTTGTGTTAACCTCGGCAATTGTATCAACTATGGTATTAATTAAAGTTACATCTTCGACAATATCATTTGGTCCTGCTATTTCAATCGCATCCGGTACGAGCTTCATTTCTCCCACAATAACAAAGCCCGGAGCCGGTTTAATAACAATTTTAGAAACTATTGAAATTGTACGAACAGAGTAATCATCTAAACTAATTTTAATTTCGCGTGGAGAATCAATTTCGATATATCTGATTTCAAATTCGTTAGGCGTAACAATTTTCCGTGGATACATTCTAAAATAATCATTCAAAATAAATTCATATTCATCAGATATTCTATCTAAATCCAATACTAATTTGAAATCTTTATAAAACCTTTTTAATATTATAGTTTTAAATAGCGCTCTACCTGTTCCTTCAAATCTGACTTGAGCAACTTCCGGTACTTCTTCACGCAAAGCTTTTTGTTCACTTAGATTTCTAACTTGGATTGGTACTGTCAATACCATTTCGTATGTTTCACTGCTAACAACAAAAACCCACAATATGATTGCTAATCCCAAGGCACCCATTCGTAAGCCGATTTTCCGACTAGTTATTGATTCAAGAATGTCGGAAATTTTCATGATTTTTAATATGTAATTTGTTAGTTACAATCAAAATTTCGATAAAGCATTTGCAACCGGGTTGAACATTTTAATTAGTACCTTTTTTGTTAGGTTTACGTAATTCTTCAGGAATTTCAATTTTCTCGGTGGCCGGACTTTCTTGATTCTTTAAGTATTCCTTTACGGGATTCTTCGAAACTTTTTTCTTTTTCGGACCACCAAGTTCATCGATAAATAGTACAACTTTTTTCTCCTCAGGTTTCACTTCCATAACAATAGCTTCTATTGGTGCATCAGGTTTATAATTACTGCCAATCAATCTGCGATCCTTTTTAGAATGGGTCCCAAAAGGTATAATACCCTCAACATCCTTTTCCAGTTGAACAATTATGCCCCTGTCAAGCACTCGGATTATATTACCCTTTACTTTTTTACCGGTTTCAAAATGTTTTACTAATTCCGGCCACGGATCATCTTCTACTTGTTTTAACCCCAAAGAGATTCTGCGATTTTCACGAGATACTTCCAATACGCGAACTTCTACTTTTTCTCCCTTTTCTATCACTTCCTTAGGATGCCTTACAATTTTTGTCCAGGACAGGTCCGAAACATGAATCAAACCATCAATTCCTTCCACCAACTCAATAAAAGCACCAAATTGGGTTAGATTAATTACTTTACCCTTATGAACCGTACCAATCATATATTTTTCTTCAATTTTATCCCATGGGTCCGGTTCCAACTGTTTTACCCCCATACTGATTTTTCTTTCTTCCGTATCAATTGACAGAACTTGGGCTTCTACATCATCACCCATTGAGAATAATTCAGAAGGATTTTTAACATGCCGTGTCCATGACATCTCAGATACATGTATTAGTCCTTCTACTCCCGGTTCAAGTTCAATAAATACTCCATAATTAGTCATACTTACAACTTTACCTTTTATGATGGTACCAACAGCATATTTTTCTTCAACTTCTTCCCATGGATGTGGTGAAAGTTGTTTTAAACCAAGCGATACACGTTTTTTTTCTTCGTCAAAATCAATTACTTTTACTGTTATGGTTTCATCCATTTTCACAATTTCTGACGAATGATTAACTCTTCCCCATGATAAATCAGTAATATGCAACAAACCATCAACTCCGCCAAGGTCGACAAAAACACCAAAATCAGTTATATTCTTTACTCTACCTTCTAAAATTTCACCAATTTTAATATTAGAAAATAATTCAGCGCGTTGTTCTTTCAGACTCTCTTCCATAAGAATTTTATGGGATATGACCACATTTTTACGCGCTTCGTTGATTTTAACTATTTGAAAATCCATTTCCTGATCAATAAATTGATCAAAATCTTTAATCGGCCTCACATCAATTTGTGAACCCGGTAAAAATGCTTGAATAACACCGACATCTACTACCATTCCACCTTTTATACGACGAACAATGGTGCCCTTTAAAATCTCACCTTTTTCATATATTTCATGCAATTCTACCCAACGATGCATAAAATCTGCTTTAATCTTTGAAAGGATTGTGTTGCCTTTTCTATCTTCTAATTTTTCAAGATACACATTAATTTTTTCGCCAATCTCAGGTAGTTTATTATCCTCAAATTCATCTCTTGTTATTATTCCTTCGGATTTAAATCCGATATCTACTAACACTTCTTTCTCATTCATACCGATAACGCGACCGGTTATTACCTGATTGGCTGATATATCAGATATTGTATCCAAATATTGTTTTTGAACTTCCGGCGGTATTTCTTCAATAACTTCGTTTTTGTCCAATTCGGATTGCTCAATTACCTTTACACCAGCAAAAATTTTAGTGTCTAAATAATTTATAATTGGTTTCTTTTCGGTAACTGGTTCAGAATCCGGTTGGACCGGCTCTGCACTGACTACCGTAGATTGCTCTACATTAGCCTCTTCAGCTACAGGTTCTGTAATAATTGTTTCGGGCATTAATCCTTCCTTTTTTGTTGTTATTTTATTTATGTGATCAACAATAATTGCAACTTGCTTCTTAACTGTCATATTTGATGTATCAATCTCAATTGCATCTTCCGCTTTTTTAAGTGGTGATTTTGATCTTGTTGAATCTTGTTCATCACGCAATTTCAAATCAGCAATCAAGTCGTCAATTGATTTTTCCTCACCAATAGATTGTAAATCTTTTTGCCTTCTTTCTGCTCGTGAACGATAATTGGCAATTATAAAAAACTTCGCATCTGCATCAGGAAATACGACGGTTCCAATATCTCTTCCTTCCATTACATAATTTCTGCTATTGCCTAACTGTCTTTGGATCTTAACCATCTTTTCACGCACTATCGATATCGCACTGACAGCACTTACCTTTGACGTCACTTCTACTGATCTAATCGCTTTTGCGATATTTTTACCGTCCATTTTTAAAACAGTCTTGTTATCTTTATATTCTATTTTAAGATCAAGGTTTTCTAACAGACCGGCCAGCTTAGTTTCATTTTCTATATCGATTTTATTTTTAATGATCGCCAAAGTAACGGCTCTGTACATTGCACCTGTATCAAGATAGGCAAAGCCCAATTCTTTGGCAGTGTTTTTAGCTGTTGTACTTTTTCCGCTGGCAGCGGGACCATCTATTGCAATAATCATTGTTTTCACTTCTCAATTAGCCTGCAAAGTTAAGTTTTTCAATAGACAATACCAATTATTTAAAATTCATTAAAATGAGTATAATAACCCTCTATTTTGTCAATAAATTGACTTCTTTTTGCGTTAAACCTCGCCACTGTCCGGATTGCAAATTCCCTATTTTTATCGTTCCGTATTGAATTCTATGTAATGTGTAAACTTTTTTCCCAATAAAATAAAAAATTCGACGTACTTCCCTTTTTTTTCCTTGTTGTAAACGGATTATTATATTTGAACGAGTTTTTCGAGTCGTTTGTTTTACTATTTCACCTCTGCCAAATTCGCCGTCACCAATAAAAATACCTTTTTTAATTTTAGCAATTTCCTTAGAATTCAACCGGCCTTCGATTTCCACTTCATAAAATCGTGCGATTCGGTTTTTTGGATGCATTAAGTAATTAGCTAATTCACCATTGTCAGTAATTAAAATTAAACCGGTTGTATCTTTATCTAATCTTCCGATTGGGAATAATCGTCGGTTAGAAGGAATTAAATCCAAAACAGTTTTTCTTCCGTAATCATCACGTGCAGTAGTAATTACATTCTTCGGCTTATTTAGCATATACACTACTGTTTTTTCTTGTAGTATAAGGACTTTTCCGTCATATGACACTTCGTCATTTTCTTGCACCTGATAGGCCGGATTCAGCATAACTTGACCATTCACTATAACTGTACCTACCTGAATCAATCGATCAGATTCACGTCTTGATGCAACTCCGGATTTGGCTAAATATTTATTCAAACGCATCAGTTTGATTGTCTTGCTGAGAATCGGATTTTTCTATATCGGCAAGTTCAGATAATTTTGGCATTTCAGATAAGTTATTCAATCCAAAAAACTCAAGATATTTTTCTGTAGTATTATAAAGCAGGGCTCGTCCGGGACCGGAATCTCTACCCTTAATTTTAATTAAATTCTTGGATAATAATGTTTTAAGTACTCCACTTGAATCAACACCACGTATTGATTCTATTTCAAATCGGTTTACCGGTTGCCGATAAGCAATAATTGCCAGCGTTTCCAAGGACGCATTTGTCAGCATTAACCTGCCGCTTTTCTTTAGTAATCTCCGAATGAACACTGCATACTCCGAACGTGATACAAGCTGATAACCACCGGCAACTTTTATAATTGTAAAAGCATTATCATTTTTATTATACTTCCCTTGTAAATCTTCAATAATATTTTCTAAATTTGTCAATTCAGGGTGAACCAAATCCATCTCAAATATTGAATTTAATTGTACTTGAGTAAGCGGTTCAGGTGAGGAAAAAAGTAAGGCTTCTACAATTTGATTAACTTCCTTCTTTTGCATTTATACTTTTTTACCTTTGATTTGTATTTCCAGTTCACCAAATAATTTACGCTGAATGATAATTATTTCTTCATTTTTTATCATTTCTAAAATAGCCAAAAAAGTAACAATTACTTCAATTTTTGTTTCCAATTTTGTGACTAAGATAGAAAATTTCAGAAATCCTTTTTCGTCTAAGTTTGCCAGAATAATTGCTTTTTGACCGTCTAAATTGAAATGCTCACTTTGTAATTCATAATGTGAAATAATCGGTTTATTTTCCAGTGCAACTTTAAAATAATGTGCAATATCATAGAGGGAAACCTTTCGTAGGTAAACTTCGGGATCCTCGTCACCGGAGGGAAGTGGTGATTCATACCCGCGTGAAAAATAATGACTGCGTTCTATTGCTAAATTTTCTAATTGTTGTGCAAGGTCTTTGTATCGTCGATATTCCAATAATTGTTGAACTAAGGGTGAGCGCGGGTCCTCGATATCTTCGTCCATTTGCGGGTGCGGTAATAACATCTTCGATTTCATTCTCATTAGTGTGGCGGCCATTTCGATGAATTCACCGGCTACTCCGATATTTATTTGCTGCATTTGATCAAGTGCACTAAGATATTCCTTTGTAATGCTTGAAATTGGAATGTCATAAATATCTATTTCATCACGACGGATGAAAAAAAGAAGCAAATCTAACGGACCATCAAAATTTTCAAGGTGAATTTTATACATTTAATCAGCGTAATTGAGTCCCATTGCAGCACGTGCTTTTGTTAAATATTTGTCTGCTGTAAGAGATGCTTTTGCTGCACAATCTTTTAATACTTTTAATACATAATCTTTATGATTTTCCAAGTATTTACGTTTTTCACGATAAGGTTGAAAATATGTAATAATTTTGTCAGCTAATTCTTTTTTAATATTGCCATAACGCAACCCCGGATTGTCATAGCGAGATTCCAATTCCCTTTTTTCATCTCTATTTAGAAATAAGGAATAAATCTGAAAAAGCGCTGTATCTTTATCTTTTGGTTTATCAATCGGTGTGGAATCTGTTGTTATTGACATTATCTTCTTGCGAATTATTTTCTCATCGGAGAAAATGGGGATGTCATTTCCGTAAGATTTACTCATTTTTTGTCCATCGATTCCCGGAATTAATTGCAGGGATTTGTTGATATCAGCATCCGGTATAACAAAAACATCACCATAAATTTTATTGAAACGTTGAGCAATATCACGCGTCATCTCTAAATGCTGCTTTTGATCTTTACCAACCGGAACTATATCACCACCAAAACATAATATGTCAGCTGCCATTAAAATCGGATAACTGAACAGACCAACATTTGGTGTAATGCCACGGGCAATTTTATCTTTATATGAGGTTGCTCTTTCAATCAAACCCATTCCCGTTACAGTTGAAAGCAACCAAGTTAATTCGGTTACTTGTGGAACATCACTTTGTATCCAAAAAATAGATTTTTCAGGATCCAGTCCAAGCGCTAAAAAATCAATCGCTGCATTCAGCGTACTTGTTTCTAATTCCTTACGGTCATTGATGCTGGTCAAGGCATGATAATCAACAATAAAACAATATAACTCGTTTTGTTCCTGATATTGAATCATACGAGACATCATTCCAAAATAATTTCCGATATGAAGTTGTCCTGACGGCTGGATTCCACTTAAAACTCGTTTCATACTTAATTCACTTAACTCAACGATTCCATAAATAAAAATGGCCGCCAATCTGATTGCTTAATTCCTACAAAATGCTGAAAATAATGTATTCGATTGGGACGCACTGGTCTTTTAATCAATGACATACCAATTTCTTCCGGAGACCGATTTCCTTTAATAAGATTACAGTGTGCACAAGCGGTCACTAAATTTTCCCAAGTATCTCCTCCATTGCGCTCTTTGGGAATTACATGATCAATGGTATGCGGACCAGTTTTATTACCACAATATTGACAAGTAAATTTATCCCTATGAAAAATATTCTTCCTGCTTAAAATCAATTCCATGCTATTATGACGTATAAAATCTTTTAACTTTATAACACTCGGAATTTTTAAAGTTACCGATGGTGAATGCACTTCATCATTATATTTTATCAGAATATCAACTTTTTCCAGGTAGTATAAACATATCGCTCGACGAGCAGAGCAAATTTCTAACGGGGCATAATTGGTATTCAAAACCAAAACCGCCCGATTTAATAAACTCCCATTCTTTGATATGTTATGTGTGCTCATTTTATGTTTTTGCTACAGAAATTACAGAGATACTTTAAATTATGAACTCTGGAACTCATAAACTTATTAACTTAACACTTCTTTTATGCTTACAGCATGGAAAAATAAGTTGCGTAAATTACGATTGAATTTGGGATTTTTCTCATCAATACTTTCTTCCTGGACAAAGCCGCGCGCATTGATAAAATCCAACCCTACTGTTGATATTGCAACATGAGTGACTTTATCATTTTCACTAAAAAATAGTAAATCTCCAACTTGGATATTTTCTTGATCTATTTTATAATTAGTGAAGAAGTCTGCTTGTTGATAAGCATCGCGCGGAAGTTCAATTCCATTAGCTTTGAATACCGTTTGCACAAGACCTGAGCAATCTATTCCATAGGGTGTTTTCCCTCCAAAAACATATGGAGTCCCTAAAAATCGTTGTGCGGTTTTGACAATTTCTTCCCTGTTTGCTTGCTTTCTATTTTCTCCAAAATTATTATAACTAAATCCTTTTCGGCCGTCCGGTAATGTTATTCTGTATCCATCGTTATTTTCTTCTGTAACTACCTGGCTGCCAAACATTAAATGATTGATTATTTTATCTTTTTCAGGTGATAATACCGTACCAAACATATCTTGTAAAATTAATGCAGGTTTATATTTTGTTTTGCTTTCAACTCCGTAAAAATAATACATCCACCCTTCATAACCATCCCATTGTTTTATAAAATACCACTTATCCATATAATCCAATATTCTGCAAGATTCCCCCATTAACGCTTGGGTTACCACCGCAGATTTATGCGATGCTTCTTTATAGACATTAGCAACCGCTGTATTTATAATAAAATATGACATAATTAGCACTGTAATTTTAGCCACGAATTACACGAATTTTCACTAATTTTTATTTATTTGCCACCAACCTACGTTATGGCTATGATAGGCAGGCAGAAAACACAGAGAAAAAAATAATTATTATTAAAAACGAAACTGCAAAGAGTATTGAGGAAATTTAACCATAAAGAATTTTTAATTCTTCAATTTCAAATCTTAAGTTTTTTTCTCCCTGTCTTCGTGCCTTCGTGGTTAATTTTTTTTTAAGATTTTTATTTTTCCCCTCCGTACTTTCGTATCTTTGTAATGAATAAGCTTTGTTCTTATCAGTAATTCAATCTAAACTTAGTCAGTTATTTCAACTCATTGAAGGTTGTTTGTGGAAGGGAAGCCCGTGCAAATCGGGCACAGTTCCCGCTACTGTAATCGCAAGAGACATTCACAATGTCATTGTCTATTAAGACGAGAAGACGGATGTAATCGTAAAGCGCAAGTCAGGAAACCTGCACAACAGCCCTTTTTAAAACGTACTTACGGGTCATGAGTCGTGATAAAATCCGATTAGCAAACGCTGATCCATTCACGGCAAACCCCAGTAATAAATGGAGGTTTGTTATGTTCAAACAAGGAATACTGGTGCTATTATTTAGCGCATTTATGATGGCAGATGCACCGATCACCGGCCAAGTTTTTTCAGCAAATGGAAATCCATTGGCTTATGCTACCATAATTGATATCACAGGGCAAAAATGGGTAATTTCCGATGAAAACGGTCAATTCAATTATCATTTCCCCGCCGGTATCGGCGATACATTAAGCATCACGCGCTACGGTTATCAAGAAAGTAATTTGGTGATATCCGATAAATCATTTTATTCAATATCGCTTTTACCTGATCCTATTCAGCAAGAAGGGGTAACCGTCTATGGAGAAAACCAAAATTTCCACGGACACATTATCAACACTTATCGAAGAAATATCGGAGATGCTAATCCGCAAAACGTATTTCAACAAATTCCAGGAGTCACAATTAGATCATATGGAGGAAAAGCCGGGATTATGACTTTAAGTACTAACGGAAGTCCGACAGTAAATACAAAAATCTTATTAGATGATATTGATTTATCAAGCGCCCAAAACGGTGAAACCGATATCTCACAAATACCGGAAACTTTTATCAGTCAAGTAACTGTAGTTAACTCTCCCGGAATATTTTACGGTTCCGGGGCAGTTGATGGTGTTTTGAGGATTTCTCCACAAAATCAACAGACCTATTTGTCTGCCTCATCGGGCAGTTATGGGTTTAATTCACTTTCAGGAAATATTGATAAGAATTGGAGCAAATGGTCAGCAATTTTATCGGCCGGCTATTTAAAAGATGACGGAAATTTTAATTATTTAATTGAAGATTCAAATGCTACAAGATTAAATAATGATTTTGAAAGAAAATATGTTGCATTTCTGACAACCGGAAGATTATCAGAAAAATCTAATATACGTGCACTGCTGTTAGAATCTCAACAAGAACGCGGAGTGGCAGGCACAATTTATTGGGCATCGCCTGAAGCGCGTCGTGAGGATAATTTACAACTTGGGGTACTAACATTTAATCAACTGCATACGAGCGGCTTTTCCAAAGTTCAACTCAGTTACCGACGAAGTTTGGAAAATTATAATGATCCGAACCCGTTGTGGCCAATAAAGAGTGAGCACGATGTAATTGGAACCGCTCTAAAAATTCAACAGCATCGCAATATTTGGGGTGATATTACCGGTACATTTTTATATGAAGTAAAATTGGAAAAATTAAAAAGTACAGATGTTGGTAATCGTCAACGAAATACTAATTCAATAGCTTCAATCATCACAATTCCAATTTGGAATAATTTTAAACTCATTTCCGCTCTACGATTAGACCGTGACGGAAGTAATCAGTTTCAACCAACGGCAGATTTACGTTTAACATATAATAATTTAAATGGAACCGAAATTGAATATCATTACGGAACAGGATTCCGTTACCCTACTTTTAATGATTTATATTGGCAACCCGGTGGAAATCCCGATCTAAATCCTGAGAAATCTCGCTATCAAGTATTAAAATATAAATTATACTTTAGTGATAATTATCTAAATAATATTTATTTCAACATCGGAGATAGATATACTGATGATTTAATCCAATGGGTACCAATCGATGAAACATTCACATTGTGGCAGCCACAAAATATTGCAAGTTCACGTAGGACAAATTTTACAATTGGAAGTCAAATGAATTTAGAGCATTTTCCGTTGCAAATCGCTTTGCATGCAACATATCAAAAAGCAAAAGATATTGAATTGGATAAACCATTGCTTTATGCGCCTGAATTAATCGGATATGCGGGAGTAGTTTATTCTTCATCCTATATCCAAATATTCTTAAATGTACATTATACCGGCGAAAGAATTGCAGCTTACGGTTACCTCGATGATGAATTACTTCCAGCATATTTACAAACCAATGCTACATTTCAATATCAATTACCTGTATTAGGAAATCAATTATTTGCACTATTTGATGTAAATAACATTCTGGATAAACAATTCGAAACAATCATTGGCTACCCCGAACCCGGTAGAACTATCAGATTAGGTTTAAAATATTTACTATCTGATAATTGATTTTATTTAGTTGCGATAATCAAATTTCTTAATATTGGTCTGTAATTATGCAACCAAAATTGAACATAGCAGCTTTTTTCGACTTTGATGAAACACTAATTAGCGTCAATAGCAGTAAGATTGGCTTTAAATGGTTGTATGAACATGGAATGCTCTCAAAGCTATTCATTTTAAAGGTAATGGTTGCAGTTTTTTTAAATCGGAGAAATATCATTTCTGAAAAACGAATGGCAAATATAATGATATCTTTTTATAAAAATAAAAAACTTGTTGATTTTAAAGCAGGTGCAAATGAATTTTATTTTGATTATTTAAAACCACATTTAGCACCAAGGGTCATGGAAAAATTAGAACTTCATAAGAAAAAGGGACATATTCTCGTAATCGTTTCCGGTTCAATACGCTACTATTTAGAACCGGCCGCAAAAGACCTTGGTATTCAACATTTAGTTTGCACTGATTTAGAGGAAGATTCTAACGGCTTATTAACAGGCAAAGCTAAAGGACAGGTTTGCATCGGTAGTTATAAAAAGGAACTAACTCTTAAATTAGCAGATAAACTTAATATTGATTTGGAAAATTCCTATGCCTACGGTGACAACCAAGCCGATATACCATTGCTAAAATTAGTTGGTAATCCCTTTGCCGTGGAACCAACCTCGGCGTTGAAGAAAATCGCTCAAAAAAATAATTGGCCGATTCTAAATTATAATTAAATTGGTTAAATAAAACTATTGTGGTTTTCTAAAAAATAAGTACGTCCAAGGAAAGATTACGCGTACTATAGTTCTCATCCAATAAATTGGCCAGAGGAATCCGGCATGCCGTTTAGTAAAAATCATCCATTCTTTTGCGGGTGGTACACCACGCGGTGTTTTCATTTTCTTTCTTCGTTCTTTTAAACTCAGACTCTTATCAAATATTGTATCGTCAATCGAATTTAAAGAGCATGTTCCAATAATTCCCGGCGCCACCCACGATTCAAATCCCGCATATTTTGCACGCAATCCATAGTCAAAATCGCCACTATGCTGCTTACTATATTCCTGGCTGATATTTCCAATTTTTTGCGCAATTACACGCGGGATCAATACCACATTTCCATTAAAAGTATCACATTGCTGAGGTTCGTTTTTGTTTTCCAACTGTATAAATTTGAGAGGATGTAATTTGCTTTTTATATTCCTACCACCATAGATTACTTTTCCGGTATCATTATCCTTAATAGTGCCGGTAACGATTACATTTCCGCCCTTTTGTTTTGTAATACTATTTGATGTCTCAAGTAGTAATTTCAATGCACTGGAGTATAAATAAGTATCATCGTTTAACCAAAGATAGTAGTCGTAATCGCTTTTTTTGGCAATGGAAAAAGCAAATCGCATTCCGCCATTCCAATAAAGTGTTCCATCACCTTGTAATACATTCACATGTGGAAAGTTTTTCTTTACTGCGTCTCCGGTACCATCTGTACTACCGTCATCTACCAAATATATATCTAATTCTATAGCACTTAATCCATCTTGATTCATCAAATTCTTAAGACAAGTTAGCGTTATCTCTTTGCGATTATGGCAAGTTAGAATTGTTGCTATGGATACTTTTTTACTGTTCATTTTATATAATATTAATTATCGAAATGCCAAATGACATTAAAAGTAACAAAGCGATTCATTGGTGGGAAATTATTGCTGTTCGTTATCAATAAATAATTTTCATTTAAATTGGGAAATAATTGATCTGTAATCGATTCGGCAGTTTGTAAAATGTTATTTACTTTCCACATTATTGTCATTTTAGATATTTTTGCTGATAATTCCAAATTGAATACCCAATAATCAGGTAAGGCTAATTTTGCATCATCTGTTATATAAGGTCCATAGTGAAATCCCTCATAGCCCAAATTTTGATGATGATTTAGATACGCATCACCCCACAATCTTGCACTCGCGATAAGGTTATTTTTAAATAACTTTTCAGTTGCGGTTAAACCGATTTTTACTCTATCTCCAATCGCGTCGCTATACAAATTTTGCTCAAATAAGTGACCGTATTGAGCATAAATTTTCCATTCTCTAAAAATTGGTATTTGCGTTGATATTGAACTGCTAAGCAAATTATTTGAAATATCTATTAGTTCATCATTAATATAATATTTGTGGATTAAGTCGGTATTTTTATTGTGAAAATAATTTAAACCAATTTTTATTGAAGTACTTTTCCAGTTTATTAGCGCTCCAGTGTAAGCAGTCAGCCACTGCTCAAAAAAAGTTTCATCAGTTTCTTTCCATAAAAATAGATGTTTTGGAACAGCCTCATATCTTAAATATGATTGCCATTTTATTGTTTTTTCTTCAGCTGAATGAGCCGATATATTAAAGTATGGGATCAGTTCATTTTTAGCGATAGTCGTTCCTATTTTGATACCCAGGGATTTCTTTTCAAATTCTCCATATACGGTCGACCACAACCTATTTTTTTTGGTTGTACCTACTAAAGAAATATCCTGATTATCTAATTCTATTCCAAATTTCAATAAAGTCGTATTATTCATTTCCTTACTAATTAATTGATTTAAATGAAAGCGATTTAGATAAGCCTTAACACTATCAAAATCCATGTTATAATATTGCTGAAACAATGCGCCATGCACTTTATATTGCCAAGCAGTAAAATCCTTAGAATAGCCGATTCCGGCTGAGATAATTTTCTCTTTATGAACGAAATCCGCCGGATCATCTAAATTCAACCTGCTGTCTGTATTAAAATATCCGATTGAAATATCTAATAATTCATCTTTGTCTTTTGATGAATAATCTACTCGATAAGATTGTTGTAAAGGATTATTGCTGCCAAACGGATCCGCATATTGACCATAAGGAGCATAAGGACCTTTATAAGTTCTTTTAAATCCATTTAAAGATATTATCCGGTTTTTTTCTAAAAAATCAACCTCGATTTCTAATTGATCGTATGAAAAATCACCACGATAATAATCGATTTTACTTTTTATCTGCGATGAATCGGGGAAAGAATGCAGTTCATCATAAAAGTCACTTGTATTTGATAATCCAAAATTCTTTTTATATGATGAACCAATACGAGTTGGATAGTTAACAAAAGTACCATCAAATAACAAAACTCCTAATGTCCAATCCTGATTCCACATTAACCTCCCATTATTTGTGATAACACCATATTGTCCACTCCAATCATAAGGGATATCGTCACTTAAACTAATCGACATTGAACAAAGTAAAACAATATTTATCAAATGTTTATTCATGCTAATTGTTTTACAACGCTCGGTACTCCAATCGCAAAAATGATTGCGTTGGATATTTGATGTAAAATCGTAAATCCTATTCCTGAAATATAAATTCCGATAGTCTGTGGTAAGTCAAATCCCGCACTAAATGGATAACTTAACGTGGTCAAGGAATCAAAAATAAATGTCAAGATAAAACCGGTAATTGCTAAACCGGTTATACTTTTTGCAACAAATTCCCGTTTAAAAAACACCGGACGCAATACCCCACCCGCTGCGCCGATGGTTATCATCGAAAATACTTGTGATAATAATAATGGCGGAAAAACTAACCCAGAACCAAATGGATTCAAAACAGAAAAGATTAATTCTGCTGTTCCACCGACTAAAACCCCCCAGCCAATTCCTAGCGTTAGACCAGCTAAAAAAACAATAACGGTTATTAACTCAATATTTGGAACCATTATTAATGAAAATCCCAAACCAATTGCGAGAGCCGTGAAAATTGAGGCACGGACTAATTTATTTAGATCCATCGTCCTCATTCGCTAGTTCATCTTTCAAGATCGGAATACGAAAATAATTTCGTCGGGAAGTCCATTTTCCTTCCTCAACATCCTCGTCAATTGCTTTTTCCATCAAATTCATTTTAGCATCTAAATTATCAATTAAATGTAAAAGCAAAGCCTCCCTTAATTTTGGTTTTTTGGGACTTTGCCATTCATATTTTCCCTGATGTGATAATATTAAATGTTCCACTTTTTGTAATAAATCAGGAGGAAAATCTTTAATCTTGCTCGCCGCTTTAATAGCGATATCTCTTCCCAAAACTATGTGTCCGATCAAATTACCTTCATCTGAATATGATGCTTCCAATTCCGAAGTGATTTCCTTCACCTTTCCAATATCATGCAAAAATATTCCCGTCATTAGTAAGTCAGTATCTATTTTATAATGTTGTGCTAACGGTAACCCTATTTGTGCCATTGATAGAGTATGTTCCAGTAAGCCGGAGCGGTAATTATGATGCATAATGACAGAAGCCGGGTGTGTTAATAATATATGTTTATATTCCTTATAAATTGATGCAACAAGTATTTTTAGATATTTATTATTGATCTTTTTTATATATGATGTCAACTCTTTCCACATCTGTTTCGCATCGCTTTTTGCGGAAGGCACTATCAAAGCCGGATCGTATCCATAACGTCCGTAAGATTGTACTGATGCAACATTAATCTTTTTTACATTAAGCTGCAGCATATCATGATATACATCAACTTGTCCGGCTACAACAACAGCATCACCGGCAGAGAACTTATCATGATATTCACTTACCTCTTTCCACAACTTGGCATTTATTTGTCCGGTTCTATCGCGTAATACCAAATCCAAATATAAATCACCGCCTCGCGTATTTCTTAAATGTTTCTCTACACAAAGGAAAAACCCGCGAATATCATCGCCCTCCTTGAATTCATTGATTTGAGTGATAGCCTTCATATATTTTTAATTTCAATGGTAATTGTTGTCTGAATTTATAATTAATTTATATGAACTTTATAGCTTCAATTATTTAAATTTATTTATGGGAAATGAAATCGCAATCGAGCAAGTGTCATATAAAAATACTGAACAAGCCCGTATTTTAAAAGCGTGTTTGGAAACTTGGTTTCAAAATCCAAAAGATTTACAATTAACTAGTCCTAAGGTACCTTATCCATTTAAGTTCAAAAATTGGATCGATATTTCTTATTTAAAACTAGAATCCATAACTTATGTTCTGAAAAAGGAGGATTGGATTATTGGTCATATGAGTATCCAATTAAGATCTATAAAAAATTCAATTCATCTTTTTCATATTTTTATTGACCGTAATAACCGCAATCATGGATATGGTAAAATGCTAATTGATAAAGCGCTTGCTTATGCTAATGATCATCAAATCGAAAAAGTAACTTTAGCTGTGCATAAAAACAATCCGAAGGCCATCGGATTATATCAATCATACGGTTTTAAGACGATTGGGACTAATAATATTGGCAGTTTGAAAATGGAATTAGAACTTCACTGATCACGTTTTATAGACTTTTGTAAATCCGGCACCGGACAATTTTCACATTTTGGGTTTTTTTCTGATCGTGAAAATTGCTTAACAAATATTTTTATTACATAAATAAATGCCGCTATTCCGATGATAATTGCGAAAACTGTTTGCATTATAATTTTCCTATTAAAGTACCGCCTTGGTAAACAATAAATGATGCTATATATGCTAAACTCGTCATATATGTGATCATAATTAATGGCCATTTCCACGAATTTGTCTCGTGGCGTACAATGGCAAAAGTAGCCATACACTGCGCTGCAAAAACATAAAATACCATCAGAGAAAGCGCAACTAAAGTTGAATAAACCGGCAATCCCGTTTGTGGATTTATATCACTGCGCATAGATTCAGATAGATTTACCATATTACCGCCATCGTCTTCAACGTTATACAAAGTTGCCAAGGTGCTGATTACCACTTCTCGCGCTGCGAACGATGTAATTAGTCCAACTCCAATTTTCCAATCAAAACCTAAAGGTTTGATAATCGGCTCAATTGCATGACCTATTTTACCGGCGTAACTGTTATGAATCGGATTGACACTATCAGAAACAGCGCCAGCTGCTTTATCTGCAGTCGGAAAGGAAGCTAAAAACCATAATACAATTGAAATTGCCATAATTATTCTACCGGCATTAAGTAAAAACAGTTTACCACGTATAAATACCTGATTAAAAACCGATCGCATTAGCGGAACTCTATAGGGCGGTAACTCCATCACATAAGATGACCGACCTTTTGCTTTTATAAATTTGCTTAAGATTTTAGCTATTACCAAAGCTGTAAATGTACCTAAAAAATACATAAAGATCAACGTTAATCCTTGCAGATTGAAAATTCCAAATATTTTACGTGCCGGAATGAATGCACCTATCATCAGTGCGTAAATTGGCAGTCTAGCACTACAACTCATTAATGGTAATACCATAATTGTTACTAACCGCTCTTTCCAGCCGTCAATCGTCCGAGTAGCCATAACTCCCGGTATTGCACAGGCATAACCGCTCATCAACGGTAAAACCGATCTACCATGCAAACCAACTTTTGTCATGAATTTATCCAGCATAAATGCAACGCGGGACATATATCCCGAATCTTCGAGTAAAGTCATAAAAAATATTAATATTAATATTTGTGGTAAAAATATTAATATTGCTCCAACTCCCCCCACAATTCCTTCAACTAATAAATCACGCAAAATCCCTGCAGACATAATATTTAATAAATAATTTCCAAATATTCCAATTCCGGTATTAATCCAATCCATTGGATATGATGACCATGTGAAAATTGATTGAAAAATAAATACTAATAATGAAATGAAAATAATTGGACCAAAAATTCGATGTGTTAGTATCTTATCTAGTTTTTCATTACGTGATATTTTTATTAAACCTTCGATTTTTTTACTTTCAGACTGTTTTAAAAGATTATCCAGCCAATTATATCTTAAAGTTGCTTCCAAAGTACGGTGGTTCATCCCCGCTTTCTCGATAGCTTGAACTGCTGCTCCTCTAAGTCTCTCTATTTCGCTTACAATTTTCGTATCAAAATAATGTCCTCCACTATGTGGTGGACGATATAAATCAATTGCTGATTGTCGTGTTATTAATCGCAGAGCTTGAGCTCGTGCTAAACGTAGTGTATAGTCAAATTGTTGTTTTAGATATTCAACCAAAGGATTCAATAATTCATGAATCTCCAAATGCGAAGAAAACAGCATTCTGTTTTTTCGAGTTTTACGACTTGTAATTGTACTTTGAACAGCATTTTTCAAATCGTTTATTCCCCAACCGCCTAGAGCAGACATCGGCACAACTGCCGATAAGCCAAACTTCTCTTTTAATTCGGAAAATTCCGGCAAAACCGATTTATCATTAATGCAATCCATCATATTTAAAGCTAAGATGACCGGAATACCTAAATCTAATAATTGTGTTGTGAGATATAGATTTCTACTCAGATTTGTTACATCAACTACTGAAATAATAGCAGCTGGCTTATTAATACCGTGTATCCAGTCCATAATTTGCTCAGCGACAATACGTTCATCAATTGATTCCGGCGTGAGACTATACGTGCCGGGTAAATCAAGGATATAAATTTCTTCATTAATCGCACTTTTTAATTTACCGGTTTTCTGTTCAACTGTGATCCCGGGATAGTTAGAAACTTTCTGATTTAAACCGGTAAGATGATTAAATACTGCCGTTTTACCACAATTCGGATTTCCTATTAAGGCAATATATTTTTCATCCGAAAAACTAGTAATCATATTTTTTTACCTTAATATTTTTAGCATCACTCATTCTTATCGAAACATGATAATTACGAATTTTCAATTCTACCAGTCCTTTCCAAGGGGCATATTTTACAATTCTTAAATGAATTCCTGGTACAAAACCCATTTCAACTAAACGACTCTGTAATTCCATTTCGCCGGTAAACCCGATAATAGTGGTAATATCTCCCGGTTTAAAATCCGCTATCGAATGCATCTATTTGCAATCCTGACAAAATCCAAACATTTGATGATTATGATGTAAAAGTTGAAATTTATGTTGCTTGGCTATCTTAGATTGTAATTGTTCAATTTCATTACTCTGAAATTCAACAATTTTACCACAGGTTGTACAAATTAAATGGTCATGATGTAAATACTTATCATTGTATTCAAATCTTGCGCGTCCATCACCAATATCGAGTTTATCTATCAAATTATATTTTACTAATACATCTACGGTTCTGTAAACTGTCGCTCGCGATACTTTTAAGCCGCGCTTACGAAGTTTCAATAATATCTCCTCAGCATCACAATGCTCATCAGATGCGCGTAATTCGTTCCATATTGCCTGTCGAGGTTTGGTATATCTTAAGCCTTCTTTGTGCAGAGTTTCTTTGAGTATTTTCATTGTTATTATTATTACTATTATTTTATTGAGAATTAGTCTCATTAAAATTAAATAGATACAGTCGATAATTACAAGAAAAAAAGATAATATAATCGTTTTAAATTAATGTAAATAAAAAAGGACATTTAAAATGTCCCGGATAGTTATTTACAATTTATGAATAATATTATTTAAACACCATTTTTTTTAAGATTCGCATATTTCACAATTAATTTTTTCTTCAATCCATCTTTGAACACAACACCAACACGTTGATTTTCACCAGTTCCACTAAGCGCTTTTATAACACCAATACCAAAAATTGCATGTGCAACGCTATCGCCAATCTTAAAATCGTCAAAAGTAGTAACAGTTCTCGTTTTACTAACTTTAATCCTACCCGGTTTTGTTTTTATAACTTTTCTCGTAAGCGCTGATGAAAAGGGAATCTCTTCCAGAAATTTTTCGGGGATTTCTCGTATAAACCGCGACATTAATCCAAGATCATAATCAGTTCCCATACGCCTTCTATGAGTTGCATACAAAAGATAAACACGATCTTTTGCCCGAGTTAATCCCACATAAAATAGACGGCGTTCCTCCTCCAATTCTTTGCGACTATCCAAAGAGCGATATAGAGGGAAAAGGCCGTCTTCCAGCCCTGTTATAAATACTATTGGAAATTCCAATCCCTTGGCACTATGCAGCGTCATTAAAGTCACGCGATTTTCTTGATCGTTCCATGAATCTATAGCAGTTAATAACGAGACTTCCTCGATAAAACCATTCAAACCACTTTTAGGATTCCGTCCGATATAAGCATCCACGCTGTTAAATAATTCTCGTATATTTTGATAGCGCTCCAATTCTTCGGGATCATCAGAATTTTTATAATAATTTAAAATACCTATTTCCTCGCTTAATGCAGCGATTAATTCCCGTGCGTCAAGTTTATTTAACAAATCGTGATATTTTATAATAATATCATGGAATGTTCTTAACGAATCTGCTTGCTTTCCGCGTATATCCATACCGATTGGATCAGCCAATATTTCAAAAAGTTCTTTACCGGTTTCTTCTGCTCTTTGGACACATTTATTTACTGTTTTAATGCCAATTCCTCTTGGTGGGAAGTTTACAACTCGCCTAAGCGATACGGTATCTTTCAAATTCAGAATTAAACGCAGATACGCCAACATATCTTTCACTTCCTTACGTTCATAAAATCGAATACCGCCAACAATATTGTAAGGAATTCCCATACGCCTGAAACTATCTTCCAATGCACGAGATTGAGCATTCACACGGTATAAAACAGCAAAATCACTAAAAGTGCGTTTATTTAATTTTATCTCTTTTTCTAAGGCAGAGATAACCGCGTCCGCTTCTTCAAGTTCATCCATAGTTCGGATAAATCCTAATTTTTCTCCTGAACCCTGTACCGAGTATAATTCTTTCGCTGTACGATCAACATTATTTTTTACTACAATTGTTGCTGCATCTAAAATTTTCTGTGTTGAACGATAATTTTTTTCTAAAGTAAAAATACTGCAATTAGGGAAAACTTTTTCAAAATCCAATATATTTCGAATATCCGCACCGCGCCAGCCATAGATGGATTGATCATCATCGCCAACAACACAAATTTGTTGATGTTTTTCAGCTATTTTACTGACAAATAAAAATTGCGGAAGATTTGTGTCTTGATATTCATCAACTAGTACATATTTCCACTTTTTTTGATATGAAGATAGTATTTTTGGATGTTTTTCGAACAACTCAAGCGGTAATAATAAAAGATCGTCGAAATCTACGGCGTTATTATTGCGCAGAGCTTTTTGATAAGCCGGATACACCTCAGCTAATTTCTTTTCTGCAATAGTCCGGGCTTTTTGTTCTATTTCATCCGGTGCAATCATTTGATTTTTAAATAAACTAATTTGAGCGGCAACTACTTTAGGAGTCATTATAGTTTTCGAAATATTGAGTCTTTCTAATGTGATTCTTAATAGATCAAGTTTATCGGCACTATCATAAATGACAAAATCATTTGTATATCCTAAATGTTGAATATGTTTGCGCAAAATGCGGGCGCAAATAGCATGAAAGGTTCCAATTGAAATATTAGTTTGTGGATTGTGGAGCAATTTACCAATTCTCGATTGCATCTCTTGAGCAGCTTTATTTGTAAACGTAACTGCAAGAATATCTTCGGGATTATACAATCCCTCACTAATCAAGTAATAAATTTTATGTGTTAAAACACGAGTTTTACCACTTCCCGCACCGGCGAAAATTAACACTGGACCCTTTGTAGCTTCCACTGCTGAGCGCTGAGTTTTATTTAAATTTTTAAGACTCATTGTTATGAATTATCTTTGTGCTGCAAGCCGTCGTACTTTTTGAAATTCGCGCTTTGCTTGATTATGTTCTTCAATAGTAGTGGAGAAGGTGTGATAACCATCGCCTCGTGCGACAAAAAATAAATAATTGTTATCGTCAGGATAAAGTACTGCCAAAATTGAAGCCTTTCCCGGATTACAAATTGGTCCGGGCGGAAGCCCGCGATACAAATAGGTATTATACGGAGATTCAATTTTTAAATCGGACAAACTCAAACGACGCGGCCCATTTTTGATAATATATTGAATAGTTGGATCTGCTTGTAGCAACATTCTTTTTTGCAACCGATTGCGATATACTGCAGCAATAATAGCACGCTCACTATCAAATATTGCTTCTCCTTCAATGATAGATGCCATAGTTACAACTTCATTTACAGTTAATCCAATTTGTTCGGCACGTTCACGAAGATTATCACTGAAAACTTCGTGAAACTCAGATACAATCTGTTTGAGTATTTTTTTCGGATCCTTTTCGCTTTCTAAAAATAAATATGTGTCGGGATATAAATAACCTTCTAAAGATTTTGTTGTCAATCCAAGTTCATTAATGAATTGTTCATCAAAGCATAATGAAGATAAAATTTCTGAGCTCAAATTAATCGAATCAGAAATGATTTCTGTAACCTGCGATGTAGTCCAGCCCTCTAACAAAGTAACCTTTATCATCGCAGGATTGCCTTGCACTAATTGTTTTATAATCCTATAATTATTATTGGCATTTTTTAATGCAAATATTCCTGCCGGTATTTTATTATCGTGCCCAATCAATTTTGTTGTAGTAATAAACATATTCTTATTTGTTACTATATTTTTTTCAGCCAGGATGTCAGTGATCTGTGCAAGGGTGGCGCCTTGTGGAATATTTACTTTTATTTTATCATCAATGTCATTTTGCGGCCAAGACAAAAGTATTGTTCCTGTTGCAATTAGACAAATAAGTAGGCCTATTATAGTTAACGCAATAATACAAGTTATATTATATTTTGGGGATTTATTTACCATTTTCGAGGGGCAAAGTTACGTTCTATTATTATGTAATGTCAATTTTTGTAATAATATTTTCTACCGGCATTAATTCATGTTAATAGTGTTTGGTAAAGCATAACACATATATTAATTTTGACGCCACTATGAGAGATAAAAAACAACAAAAAGTTGTTCATTTATTTGAGGGATGGGCATTTAAAAAAATAAATTATCTAATATTTTTAGTTGGTTTATTATTTATAATCAGTGGTTATATTATTATGGCAGCGGGCAAAGTTTACAGCTTCCAAAGTATAACACTTGCTCCGATTTTGCTATTTTTTGGATATGTAGTTGCTATACCAATAGCACTAATATATCACCCTAAGAAATAATTTTTGGGATCGTAGTTCAGTTTGGTTAGAACGCCGGCCTGTCAAGCCGGAGGTCGCGAGTTCAAGTCTCGTCGATCCCGCTCTTCTAAAACGCTTGTTTTCTGAAAATTACCCACTTTCGTTCAAGTAAGTTAAAATTCTAAAATCTGTTGAAACAATGAAACGTATCCGTAAAAAGTGTATCCGTAATAGCATTTTTTGCATGTTTTACCCTATTTTTAATGGTAGTACTAATAATGTCAAAATAAATTAGACTATATTTTCTGCTATAATTTGTAGTTTTCAGTGCTTCTTTGAGAGCAACCATGAGATTAAAATATATTTCACTTATATGTCTTTGCATTCTAATTGTCTATTCCTGTAAACAATCCACGAAATCTGAAGAAGATAACGAGGCACCCGTCGTTAGTATTCTAACCCCCAGGAATAATGATGTAGTATTTGAAATTGTTATTATATCTTGTGTTGCTACTGATAATGAAGCAGTTGAAAAAGTGGAATTGTGGTTGGATGGAGAATATTCAGGTATCTCA
>SDBT01000562.1_pt1 | contig 59270 bp, 53 predicted proteins | sample 2277101 | NCBI WGS metagenome assembly SDBT01 (sample SAMN10404973, study PRJNA504765) | marine sediment metagenome | isolation source: marine sediment core GS10_PC15, 103 cmbsf | place: Arctic Ocean: Southern Knipovich Ridge | collected 2010 | reverse complement strand
TTATGTAACGCAAGTTCCTGGGCGATGTCACGGTTATATGTTACTCGTTATTGGTTATTCGTTTCTCTTGGCGGGGCAGATAGCCTCTGTATCCATTGGGTTATCGGTTATTTGACTGGAGATTGTAGTCGCGTTGAAAGATAATTTATGTAGCCATTTAGAAGGGCCATGGCCCCTGGAGACTGGAATGTGCTAATCGCTATTTGTTATTCGCTTCTTCTGGCGAGACAGGTAGTTTATGTATCCGTTTAAGAGGGCTAGGGCCTTCGAAATCAGGTCTCTCCCGCGTGAATAATCTTCATCAGCAATCAGTTTCTCATCCTTAGACGTGATAAGTTGGTCAATCAGTTCGTGGAGAGAACCCCGGCTGTATCTGCAAAACTGAATATTCTCCTGAAAATGGAATCGGCCAAATCCCTCGGCAATGTTGTGCGTCGTAGACCTTGCAGCCCTCTTCATGTCGTCAACCAGTGCATATTTCTCTTCCTTGGGGTAAGTCTTAACCAAGTTTGATATAAAGTTTCTGACCTCTCGGCACGCCTGCCAACACTCGAGTTCCTCAAAGCTTCTAAAACTACCTTTTCCCATCTAATAACCAATAACAGATAACGAATAACTGTTAGCCGGCCTGTCCGGTTGTCTCGCTCGGTTTATACTCCGGCACAATCTCCTGTAGCTTCTCCTTGATCTTCTCGCCTTCCTGGTCGTAGGCCAGGATTGCCAGTTCATCGATTTTGCCATTCACGACGCCAAGATCGCATTCGTTACCCCTTAGCACCACGATTTTCTCATGGCTGGTTGGTACAATACCTTCGCCTTCGGTGATTAACTCCTCGTAAAGCTTTTCCCCGGGCCTGAGGCCAATGTATTCGATCTTGATATCCACATCGGGCTCAAACCCTGAAAGACGGATAAGGTCCCTGGCCATGTCATCAATCTTGATCGACATACCCATATTGAGGACGAAGATTTCACCCCCCTCACCCATGGCACCAGTTTGGAGGATGAGCTGACAGGCCTCTGGAATCGTCATGAAGTACCGGGTGGCCTCCGGGTGAGTGACAGTAACCGGACCACCCTTTTCAATCTGCTTCTTGAACAGTGGAACCACACTTCCAACGCTGCCTACGACATTCCCGAAGCGGACAGTCATGAATACAGTGCTTGATGGTTCACAGCCGTTTTGACTCTGAACGAGCAACTCAGCCGCCCGCTTGGAAGCACCCATGACATTGATTGGACGCACCGCCTTGTCCGTGGAGACGAAAACGAATCTTCCCACGTCAAACTTGATGGACGTGTCAATCAGATTTCTCGTTCCTTGGACGTTATTCTTAATAGCCTTCCAGGGTTGAAGTTCCAACAGGGGCACGTGCTTATAAGCTGCGGCGTGGAAAACCACTTGCGGTTTCACAAACTCAAAGGCCTTTTCAAGCTGGCGCCTGTCTCGGATATCTGCCAGAAAAGGCAAGATCTCTACGCCACCAAAATTCTGTTTAAGCTCCAAATCCAGTTCGTACAAGGGGCTTTCTGCCCTTTCATATAGTGCAATGCTTTCGGGTTGGAACCTGCAGATCTGTCGGCACAGCTCTGAGCCGATGGAGCCGCCAGCGCCGGTCACCAGAATACTGCGGCCCTGGAGGCAAGTGCCAATTCGCGCCTCGTCCAGCCTGATCACCTCACGACCAAGCAGGTCTCGGTAAGCTACTTCTCGAATGGCATTCAGCGTCACCTTACCGTTGATAAGTTCGCCCATCCCCGGAACAGTCTTGAATCTTATGCCGCTCTCCTTGCAACAGGCCACAATCCTGCGCATCTGATGGGAGCTGGCCGACGGAATAGCGATAAGAGCCTCGTCAGCACGGACACTTTCTGGAAGGGCCTCAATATCCCCAATAGAACCCAGCACTGGGATGCCGTGGATCTTCATGCCGACCTTGGCTGAATCATCATCTAGGAATCCCACTACATTGTACTGAAGCCGGGCATTGTAACGAATTTCTCTGTAAATCTGCTCACCACAATCACCTGCGCCAATGATAATCAGATTTTTCGAATCAGCATGTTTTTGTCGAAGAGGCCAGAAAAGTGACCCTACAGCAATTCGCCAGGGTTCATCCTCACTCATAAGCTCAAAATAAAGGCGGATGCTCAGCCGAAATCCAGAAATAAGCAAAATGGTCAAACACCAATCAATGATGAAAACAGAGCGTGCAAAACCGGCCAACCTAGTCCCAAAGCTAATAAGACTTATAGAAAGCAGGGAACCAATGCTGGCAGCCTTAATGATGTTCAGAAGGTCGGTAATGCTCGTATAGCGCCACATTCCGCGGTAAAGGTCGAGGAAATAAAAAGTGCCGGCCTTGATGATGATAACGACAGGAAAAACCTTCTTCATCATACCCAGATTGCTTGCTGGAACATCGAAGTTAAAGCGCAATACATGAGCACCATACCAGGCAATGGCTAGCAGGAGGGTGTCAATACCCACAATGACTAAGAAATTCTTGTTCAAGAATCTGGTTTTCATAGCTTACCTCACAAAAGAATACGGTAACGGAGCCTCGCCAAAGCGTTCCCGATTTCCAGGACAACCGCTCTTGTAGTTACCAACGCAGCATCTGTAGTTTCTATTTGTCTGGCCAGCATTTCAGCCTTTTCGTGATACTGGTCAGTTACGGCAGAAAGCGCAATAGCGTATGCTGCATCAAGAAAAATCTTATTTGTGGGCATGATTTGCTTCTCCGTAGAGATAATCTTCCAGTCTCACAGACCAATCTGAAGGCCCCTCTAACTCGAGAGAACGAGCAGTCTGAAGAAAAGACCGCCTTTTGGGTGCCGCTCCCTCTGACGTCTCAACCGTTATACGCACACGGATATTGGGCCTCAAATTTAAGGGTTCTTCCGGTCTAAGCACCTTACCATCATATAGAGCATGCAATGTCTTTGTCATTTTATTTTTCCTATGATTCTTAGTTGGGCTTCAACCACTCAATTCTCGAATCCCTAATTCCCGACAACAAATAACCATCTCTCTCAAATAACGCCTGCTTACTGTCTTCTGCTCACTGCCCACTGAAGTTAGATCTGGCCCCTGAGTCTTGCCCAGGCCAAGCCCAAATATTCATAAAATACCCTTTCAGCCTTGGCAAGCCCGCCAGCACTTGGGAAGAACATGCCAGGGCTTATTCCTTGTCGCTTCCTTCCCGGATAATCTGCGGGTGCGGGGATGGGCGTCATGCCCAATTTTTCGAAAAGGGCGACTGAACGTGGCATGTGCGAAGCAGAGGTGATCAAAATGAATCTGTCCTTTCTCACAATCTCGCCAATCAGCCGCGCTTGATCCTTTGTGTCTTTTGAATCCGACTCCAAAACAAAATCCTGCGAGTCCACCCCAATTGCCAGAGCGGCATCAGCCATAACTTTGGCATTTGGTACAGGATCAAAAGCACCTCCTCCGGACAGAACTAGCTTGCTTCGGGGTAACAGTCTGCGGAGTCGCATACCCTCCACAAGGCGAGCCATTGAGGCCCCTGCAAGTTGGTGGGTAACAGGAAGTTCTGGGTCAGAATTGCTCCCACCGCCCAATACGACTATCCACTTTACATCGCCAACGTGTTCCAGTTCTAGCAGCGGTGGGTACTTGCACTCCAACCGTCTCAGGAGGACATCAGAAATAGCAACGTAGCTTAATGCGGCAAGTAGAACAACACCTATGGAAACAACTATTTTCCCAGCCTCTTGCTTTCGAGTAAACCACAGGAGGAGAAGACCGATCAGCAGTATTTCAAGGCAAAACGGGACGGGGAGAAAGAAAGGGGCTACTATTTTCTTTAAAGGAACAGGCTATAGGCCTTTTACTCTTTTTCCGTCTTCGCCTGCTTGGGCTGACAACACTCGCGTCCTCAGCTCCGACAACGGTGCATCACCGAGATAACGCGATTGACATCTTCTTCGATCATTTGAGTTCTGGATGGGACGCACGGTCCTCTCTCAAATAAATCCTCCGCTACCTCTCCACCAACCACCCTTGCCCTATACCTTAGTTCTACTTTCTGCGTAATTTGCGTAATCTCTCGCTTTGATTTGCGACTTTTGCGCCTTTTTGCGGCTAGTTACTTATTCACCAGCCCCCTGACCGCCGATGCAATATCATCTGGCCGAAGGTTGTAGTTATCTCTTAGCCACTCTCTATCCCCAAGCTGTTTGCAGTATTCATCAGGCAACCCCAATTTTTTGAACTTGCCGTGATAACGAGCTTCAAAAAGTGTTTCAGCAACTGCTGTGCCAATCCCATTAGTGAGGCTATGTTCCTCAACCGTGACGATACAACGGCACTCGTTTCCAATCTTTCGGATTCTGTCTTCGTCAAGGGGTTTTATGGTATGAAGTGAATACAGGCGGCAAGGAATCCCTTCCTCCGCCAACATCTCGGCAGCAACTTTCGAGCGCGGCAACATAGCGCCGTTTGCAATAATGGCCGCCTCGCCTTCCTCACGTATGGCTGCCATTTTTCCTGCAACTATAGTCTGATTACCGTTGTGAACTACAGGATCGTTATTCCCGCCCAAACGTAAATAGCAAGGCCCATCAAGGCGAACAGTTTCCTTAACTAAATCACTACATTCAATAGGATCACCTGGAGCAAACAGAGTTAGACCCGGCAATGCCCTTGCAATGGCGATATCTTCAATCGCATGATGCGTCATACCTTCCAGGCCGTAGAAAAGTCCTCCACCAACGCCAATTAGCGTCACAGGCAGGTGCATACTGCACAAATTACTCCGTATTTGATCCAGTGTTCGGAAAATAAGGAATGGAACCATAGAATAACAGTAAACACGCTTGCCGCGCATAGCCATTCCTGCTGCAACACCGATCATATTGGCCTCCGCCACGCCCATGTTGGTAAAACGGTCCGGATAATTCTCCATAAAAGGATTCAATAAACCAAACCCAAGATCAGCCGTAAGCAAATGTATATCATGTCCCTCGGCAATCAGTTCCAGAAGAGTTTTTATGGTTGTTGTGCGCATCAGGAAAGCTCCTCAAGCGCAGCCAGGTATTCTTCGCCTTTGGGCGCTCGGTAATGCCAGAGCAGTTTGCCTTCCATAAAGCTTACCCCCTTTCCCTTAATCGTATGGGCGATGATTGCGAGTGGCCCGTGTGTGCTCCCCATTCTTGCAAAAGCGTCACACAGCTCCCGCGCATTATGTCCATCCACTTCTATTGTAGTCCAGCCGAATGATCGCCAGCGCCCTGCATGATCACCAGGAAACAGTATCTCTTTTGTATTGCCCAATGCTTGCATTTTATTCGCATCTAATATCATACAAAGATTTTTTAGATGATGGTGAGCGGCAAAAGCTGCGGCTTCCCACACGCTGCCTTCATTGGTTTCTCCATCGGAAAGAATTACAAAGATACGAGATGGACTGCCCTGCTTAGCAGCGGCAAAAGCCATGCCCGCTCCAATCGAAAGACCGTGGCCAAGAGAGCCCATGTTTGCCTCCAGGCCAATATCCGGTTCGAAATGCGGGTGATGCCCCAAGGTGGTTCCGTTTGACGCGAAAGTCGACAGCCTCTCGTAACTCAGGATACCCTTGCGGGAAAGGACGGAATACAATGCCGCACACGCGTGTCCCTTACTTAAAATAAGCCTGTCCCTGTCCGTATCGGTTGGCTTCCCCTGCAAGACTTCAGAATAGAGCGCGGCAAGGATATCCGCGACAGAAAATGCCGAGCCCACATGACCGGTATTGGTCCGCTCACATAACTCTAAAACATCTCTGCGAATCAGACGGCCCAATTCATTCATCTGTTTTTCCTTATCCATATTGATTCTTATTTGTATTGCAACGGTTAAACAAGGTTTGCAGCTTTAACGAAAAGGCTTATAAAACTTAAAGGTTGCTCGAAATATTTACCATTTTACGTAAGCCTTTATAAATAAAGAGTCTACTGCAAGAGAACACTTCTCAGAGCCGATTTTAGCTCGACTTTATAGCGTTCCGGACCATTAACTTGAGTAAGAAGCTGGATCACGCGGCTAGTTTCTCTACTGCCGATTGTCTTTTCTATGCAGTGTTGCCTTCGTTCTAATGAGCTATCTTTGCCAGGTACTTTGATAGGTGTGCTGACTTCAACAAGATGTAAGCACAATAAACCCAGTGAACGTGAGAGATAACCGAAGAGAACCACTTGGTCGCTACATCTTCAAACCCCAAAAACATTTTTATTTCTTTATGAAAGATTTCGATCTTCCAACGCATACGATATCCAATGATGATCTGTCGCGCTTTTGCCTTTTGATCACTGCAAGCCAGATACTTTTTACGACCCCCCGGTCGTTTCTTAAATTTAGAACAAATCAATTGGCCGTTCCTCACATGACGAAGATAGCCCATGATTTGTCTGACGCGAAATTCCATTCGCTTTTTCTTAGAACGATTCACGGGTATATGAATCGTCTAAGATCCGACGCTGCGATGATCTTTAAAAAGCTGAGCAACATGAGACCACCCTTTGGATTTGGGCGTACTCAGATAATGTTTTGCGGATTTAACGCTCCGTGTCTTGTTTAAGGCAATGATAAAATGCCATTTTTTTTAATGATAACGTTTTCTATTTTGCGGTCGTCGTAGCCGCTGTCGGTCAGGACGACAACATGCTTCGGGTCATGCTGCCCGACATAGTCTTGTAAATTTAAATCATTAATATATTGAACTACTAAGTCGTTTTCGGTTTGATATTTCAGCTGGTGTTTGCGGCAATAGCTTTTGGTGTAAAATGGTATCGGCGGCAGAGGTATGAGCTTGTCATTGATCAGCATAACGCAACGGTGTCCAAAAATTCAAATAAAAAAGCGTAAAATTAGTATGTTAAAAGGTTCAAAGAGGCATTTAGAGAGGTGCTGAAACAAGGGGGTCTCTTTACGGGTAAAGTTGTAATAAAAGTCGAAAATATTGGAGAAAAACGCAATTAAAGGTTGACTTTGATGTGGGATTCGGAATTTTTTTTTATGACTCCAAAATTCTCCACATCAAAAACGGTATTCGCAAAGTTGATTCAGCCGTTAACTGGCCTGGTTCAACAATGCATTCACAAACGAAAATGTAACGCCTTGACTGATCAGGAGTGGATCGAAACGGGATTGCTGAGGACTTTGTCCCAAGAGCCAAGTGGAAGGGCGTTTCTTCAAAAGCTGTTCGATTCAGGTAGATCTGTTTTAAAACGGGGCCTTTTCTTTGAAACGCTTAAAAACAAACGGCGATTAAAATTATGCCGAGAGGTTAGTCTTTCATTATATGAAAAAATGAAGATAAACAACCGGCAGGCTGATCCTTTTGCACTGTTTGCGGCGCTTGACGGATATGACATTTATGCCGGAGATGGCCACTATCATGCAGCTGCTGCCCACGATGTAAAGAAGTCCGGAAAGAAATATCCAACCCAACACTTTTATTCCGTGGATTTGCGAACCCACGCTTTAAGGCATTTAACATTAGCGGATACCAGCGGCATTCGAAAAAGAGAGCATGATACACGTGCCCTTAAACGTCTTGATATTGAAACTCTTCGTCAGTCAGCCCCAAAAGGCCGGAAAATAGTGTATGTCTGGGATAAAGCCGGCATCGATTTCTTTCAGTGGTTTAAATGGAAGCATATCGGCGGGATCTATTTTGTCAGTCGAGAAAAAAAGAACATGGAATTAATGGTAAAGGCCGAGTTGGGTTACGATAAGAAAGATCCGATTAACGCCGGGGTCCAGAGTTATGAACTTGTGGGGTGTTCGGCCGGTGTAACCGTGCTTCGTGTAGTATATAAATGCCCAATATCCGGAGAAACGTATGGTTTTGTTACAAGCTTGACCAACGTACCTCCAGGCCTTATCGCCTATCTTTACAAAACGAGATGGGATATCGAAAAGATCTTCGATCAGGTGAAAAACAAATTGTCTGAAAAAAAGGCATGGGCGACATCGGATACAGCAAAGAATATGCAGGCCCAATTTATCTGCATAGCGCATAACTTAATGCTGATTCTTGAACAATGTCTCAACAAAGAAGGCGTTGAAAATGAGATTGAAAATAATCGACGCCTCAAGAGGCTTGATAAAGCCCTCGCCAGGGCCAAAACCAGGAGAGACAAATTGCCAGTCTTTCTTACAACGCCCAAACGGCCTACTCAACTGTCGGTAAAATTCATCCGATGGTTGCGCAACAACTTATATACGAACACTTCATGGCTGGAAGCTATGGGGGCGCTGAAGAGAATTTACGCTGTTTTTTAACCCCAAACTTTGGACACCGTTGACCTCCTTTGCTGAAATTTAGGGTATTGGAGAACACGGTGGACTTCGGCCAAAATTTCAAGACTTGTGTAGATCCGCAAACTGCGTTCCTCAGCCCATCTAAGCAATTGAAAAGGGATTCCCTTCCAGAGAATACCGGAAATCAGCACATTCGTATCAAAAACAGAATTCAGGTTCATTTACGACTCTCGTGGATCAAGGCATCCAGATCCTCTGAAGATAAAGGTGGGGTTTCCCTTTTAACTATTTTATCCAAGGGCTGTATGACATGTGCCTTTTTTAAGATGAGTTCATCATTTTCCATAACAACCACAAAGCGATCCACACCTTTTAACCAGCTCTGAACTTCTTCAGGCAAAAAAAGGGTTTTTTTGTCCTTTCCTAAAATCGCATATTGGCTTGCAATAGGCATGATACAATCTCCTTTCTTAGATATTGAGACCTTCGCATTGCTCCAAAATTTGGCTCCAAACTCTCTTTCCCGCCCTATCCTCCCGACCTCAGCCCACCGACCTCAGTCCTATGACCTCTTTACCCAGTTGAATAGGGTTACCCCGCGAAATTGATGCCAATGACAGCTTGCCAAGTTAAATTTATGCAATGAGGAGCAAAGTTTATCCCGCCTGCCCCGTAGGTAGGAACTATCGTACTGGGGTGGAATTGCTCCGCAGGAGCACCCGAAGGGATTCAACTGGGGCGTGTTTCACTGGGGTAATCTGCGTAATCTGCGGATTGTACTTCCATGGCAACACCAATTATTTTAAATGTCCTCTTATCACTCATTTTTTACATCCGTGTAATCTGCGCCAAAAAAGTATTGGTCTACACGAGTAACCAATAACCAATAACACTTAACTATCTTTTCATCTCCTTTATTTCCGGCACTTCTTTATCACGGCTATAATTCTATCCAAATCGCTATCCGTCATGGCAGTACCTGACGGCAAGCACAGCCCACGATTAAACAGGTCTTCCGCCACTTCCCCCCCAACCACCCGGCAAGGGTATTTCTTTTTTCCTTTTGAATCTGTGGTAATCTGCGAAATTTCTGCCCTGTGGAATTCACTTGTGACAGCCTGGCGGGTTAAATTGACGGAGTCACGGCGTGTAGCATTTAACTTGTCGAAGCGTATTCCACTGGGGTGTGGATTGAATACTTGTTGAAGATGCATCGGTTTCCACACAGGCCGGGCTTCGATATTTTCTGCTTCTAATGCCAAGCGTACTTTTTCCCTATCCGCCCCAAACTCCTCCGGTGTAATCAAAATAACTGTCAGCCAGCGGTTTGATCTCCCATAAGATGCTTCAGGCATAAATTCAATTCCAGAAAGATTTTCCAAAGCGCGCTTATAATAATCATAAATTTCTCTTTTGCGTTTAACACGCTCATCCAGAACTCTGAGTTGCCCACGCCCGATGGCTGCCAAAATATTGCTCATGCGGTAATTATAGCCGATTTCGGTATGTTCATAATGGACAAAAGGATCACGAGCCTGCTGTGATAAAAACCTAGCCTGTTCAATTAGATCTTTGTCATCAGACACTAACATGCCACCGCCCGATGTGGTAATAATTTTATTACCATTAAATGAATAAATAGCAGCCTTCGCCCCCGCACCCGCGTGGCAGTAATTTTCTCTCGCCAAGCCGCCAAGCTCGCCAAGTAAAGAATTATCTTTTTCTTGTTCACCATTTGCGTCTTTGCGCCTTTGCGTGAGATAAAACGCTCCCATAGCTTCAGCAGAATCACACACCACAGGAATATCATATTGATTACATATGCTGACAATCTGCGGCAGGTCGCAGCACTGTCCATAAAGATCAGTCGGCACAACCGCTTTCGGCATCTTCCCACGTCTTTGGCTGGCTTCAAGCTCTTCAGCCAACAAATCCAAATCCATATTCCAGGTTGATCTATCTGAATCTATAAAAACTGGCTTGGCATCTTGAAAGACAATAGGGCTCACACCTCCGATAAATGTCAAGGTAGATGCAATAACCTCATCCCCCTGACTAATACTAAACCATTGAAGAGCTAAGTGGATTGCCGCTGTACCACTTGACAGAGCCAATGCATATTTCACACCTATCTTTTCAGCAAATTCCTTTTCAAATGCATCCACCATAGGCCCCATCGGGGCTATATAGTTGCTTGCAAAAGCCTCTTTAATAAATTCAAGTTCCAATTCACCCATATGTGGGGGTGACAAGAATATTCTGCCATTATTCAAAAAACTTCCCTCTCAACAAGAAATTTCTGTTAGCTTTGAAACTTCATAGCATCCTTCTGGAGTTTCAATTGCATAATGTAGTGAATTCTCCCTGCGAATACGTATTGAAGGAGCCCAACCCAATTTTTCCGGAGAAATAAAATCCTTTTGAGGATTGTCACTTATATAAATACATTTTTCAGGAGCATAATTCCCTTGGGCTTCTATAAAAGCTCGGGGATGGGGTTTCCAAAACTCTCCTCCCCAATCGTCAGTCACAATAATCTTGTCCAAATATTGCTTTATGCCAAGAGCTTCAATCTTAGCATGCTGTGCAATTGAATAACCATCAGTAATTAATGCCAAATCTTCTCTTTTCTTTATTTGAAAAAATGTTATAGCGTCTGGTAACAATGTAATATCAGGGATATGGTTACGGTATAGTTTAATAAAGTGTTCAATTAGACCTTTTTCTATAATGTTCAGATCTGCTAATACTAAATCAAATATATTCCCACGAATCCCTTGCTCAAATAAACGCCAAGCACGTTCAAAAAAACCAGCTTTGTTTCTGTTATCCAAGAGCCATCGATCAATAGCATGAAAACCACTACGGACATAATCACGCTCAAGGTATAGGGTGTCATCAAGGTCAAGCACAAACAACATATTAGGTAAATATTGCTGCATCATAGCGAAGCATACGAACTCCTTCGCGCCATTCATCATGATACGGTGGTACTTGTCCAGAAAGATCCTGAACTATCCATTTTGCAAAAGTTCCACCGGCCTTGTCACAAATTGGATACCCGCCGCCAAATCGAGCATTAATCTCGACAATTTTTATCAAACCCGAATCATCCATAAACCCTTGAAAACAAATAGTGCCATAAATACCAGGTAGTATCCTGAAAAATTTATCTGCATATGTTTTGAACTCAGGTACACGAACTGTCTTTGCAAAACAAACCTCACCATCTCTGACAAACTTTCTAAAATGAGGAACACATGACACACACCCCTTGGATCGGTCGTAAAAACAGTTAATAGTAAATTCTTTACCGTGGCAAAGTTCTTGAACCGTTATGGGGGTTGCTTCCTTTGCCTTCATTTTCAGCTCATCGAGTGAATTTATAACTGCTATGCCTTGACTGCACGAACCATCTGGTGGTTTTACAATAAGAGGAAAAACTAGGTTTGTAGCTTCCTGTAAAGCATCATCCATACTCCAAGTACATGGTACTGGTATGCCATGGGCACTCAATACTTTTGCCGTCTTTTCCTTATCGCGAACCACCCGAACGACATCAGTTGTAGATAAATGAATTTTGATATTATGTTTAGCAAATTTCTCTCTATTTTCAGCAAAGGGTATCAACTCCGTATCTATAGTAGGAATAATAAGATTAATCTTGTGGCGTTGACATATACTCAGCACCTCATCAATAAACTGTGGAGAAGTACATCGCGTTACTTTATATGCATAGTCTGCCACCTGACAAGCAGGGCTCCATGAGGGTTCCATGTCAATTGCAATTACTTCAAGGCTAATTCCCAACTTTATCGCTGCATTTTTAAAACAATTTATTAATTCGACCCTGCGCCCAGCCGATGAAAATAACAACCTGATCATTTTGTATCTCTCTCTGAAATCCTAAATTCCGGCATGGTTGCATGACCATCCGGACTAATATTTTTACAACTTATTACTTGCCAGATTGTAAAAAAAAGGATTTTCATATCTATCCATAGATTATGATTTTCAACATACCAAGCATCAAGTTTGAACTTTTCTTCCCATGAGATAGCGTTTCTCCCCGTTATTTGGACCCAACCTGTGATCCCTGGTTTGACTTCGTGCCGCCGCGCCTGTTCTTTTGTATAACGGTCCAAGTATTCCATTAATAATGGCCGTGGACCAACCAAACTCATTTCTCCCTTTAACACATTATAAAACTCAGGAAGTTCATCCAGGCTGGTAGCGCGGAGAAATCTGCCAAACTTCGTAAGACGCTCTTCATCGGCAAGAAGATTGCCATTTTTGTCCCGGGCGTTATTCATAGTGCGAAATTTGTACATTGTGAATGGCTTGCCATATAGACCTGGACGAACCTGACTGAAAAAAACCGGCTGACCCAATTTTAATCGGATAATACAAATCAGCAGGATAAAAAAAGGCCATAAAACAATTGCCCCTGCGAATACTGCAACCAAGTCAATTGTACGCTTACACATTTTCTGGAATCTGCACTGGATTTTCAATTAATATACTCCGAAATGGCATCGGCAAACAAGTTGCTGTTTCGCCGTGAAAAGAAATCTTCAGCAGCTTTCCGGGCAGCTTGTTTGTATTTATCAAGCAATTCAGGGTTAGCGTGCAACTTTCGGATAGTATTTGCCATCTCATCAATAGCATTATTTTTAACATGCCAGCCACAGCGAAATTTCTTAGCCAGTTCTGCAACGTCATTGTCTTGATCACTAATTACCAAAACAGCTAAGCCAGCCGCCAAATAATAATAGGTCTTGCTCGGAACCATGCAACCTTCAGTGCCAGGTTGGTAGGGAATGATCCCTATGTCTCCGGCAGTCAATGAATATGGAAGCACTTCTTCTGACTGGGATGGCAAAAGGGTAATGTTTTTGAGTTGGTGGTCTTTAATAGCCTTTTCAAGGAGTTCCCTCTTAGCCCCCTCACCAATAAATAAAAAATGTATATCAGACTCTCCAGTAAGCAGTATGGCTGTTTCCAGTATCGACTCAATATCGTGGGTATTGCCCATATTCCCTGAATAAAGGACGGTCGTCTTGCCGGCTTGTCCGTATCGTTGGGCAAACCAATTTTCCTCTTTGGATAAGGGTTTAATGAAAGCTAAGTCAGCCCAGGAGGGAACACAAACAACCTGGCCTGCTATCTTTTTTTCGGCAGCAAACTTATTTTTTAACCGTTGTGCCATGTCATGACCTATGGTAAAAACCACACTCGAATTTTTGTAAACAATTCGGTTGAAGTATTCCCAACATCTGGCAAGAGCTCCTTGCCGCAACCGCCTTAAACCAATCAGTAAGTCCGGATAAATATCATAGACAAGTACAGCGTATTTTTGTCCTCGTGTTATTTTACAGAACAACCCTATCAATCCCAAAAAAGGCGGGTTGGAAACAATTAACAGGAACGAATCCTTCGGTTGTTTGAGCACGAAAACGAATGCCATAACAAAAAAGTGTAACCATGATAAAATACGCGATAAATTGCTGGCCCGGTCATATTTCGGACCTGCCATGATGGTTAAAGACTCGTTCCCGCCACGCTGTAATGTGTCTGGATGTCCTGTAAATAAAATAGCCGGTGGCCATTTTTCGGCCATATCCTCGGCCAATTCTCGAAATAGAGGACCGGCCATCTGGTTAAGAAAAAATATTCTTGTCCGGCTATAAGGTTTCAAACTTCACACCCCTGAAGATATCCTGCTGCACGTCGTATTTCCTCAAGAAAATCGTAAAAGCCAGGCCCCATCTTTTTAAATAACGGGTTGTCGTTTTCCCTTAGTTTAAGAGAGAGCTCTTCCAAAAGAAATACTGCCAGATAAAGACATCTGTGTTTCTTCTCCTGCCACTCAATATGCGGCCACTGCTGTAAAAGGCTGAAATCAGTTATGCCCTTATATTCTACGGCATGTTTAATCCGCTTACTGAACCCTTTTGAAGAACGCGCCTTGAGCACAAATACCAACCCGTCATAAGCTATCTGCCGGCGACCTGTATATTCCCAGTCGATCAACCAGATGCCATCTTTACCTTCCAGAATATTAGCCGGCTGGAAATCACCATGTGTCTGGCTAATAATTATCCTAGAGCCAATTTCTTTACAGAACCTGCGAATATCCAATGAAATTTCCCCGACAAGTTGTTGAATTGCTTCTTTCTCATTACGGTCAAGCAAATGGTATCGAGCAAGAGAATCGTTAATTGTATCACATAAGGTTGCAGTATAAACTAATGCATCTTCCTCAGATGAAGTGTTTTTCAATAACCGGATTAAGGGCTGTTTCACTTCATCAACAATTGTTGCAGCCCTGCTTGGGTCCTTCAGACGATTTATAGGCGTGCCGATAACAAGATCTTCACTATACCAAAAGCTGTTGCAAGAAATTTCTCTCAAACGTGGGCTTGGCAAATAATCGTGTTCTTTGCGAATCTTGATTTCATTATCGAAAAAGCCCCGCGGAAAATTATCTTTTTTTATAACAAAACAACACGAACAAGAGTAATCCAAGAGCCGGATATGGTGGTTGCCTGCTATAATAAGAAGGTTTTGCGAATCGGGCAGAACCGGGGTTATTTCAAGTACTGCGTCAGCAAAATACCTGGATAGAAGTTTTGAAGTAGCCAGGGAAAAGTATATTTTATTAAGAGGAGTTCGCCAAGCCCTGTCACTTCTCGCAAACTCTTTCTCCACTGGCTGTAACACATATTTTGGGACCTGAGGAACGAAAATGGTATTGAGATAGTAGTTACATAACCAAGAGTCATAACCTCTTGTTTTATGCCTCAAGAGCTTCCCATCATGCCATTTGACAACAAATTCTCTTTGAAATTTCTCTTCGACAAATTTCTTCAGTGTTTTTTCCAAGATTAGGGCAAAAGGCTCTCGCTGAAGTAAAAGACTGATTCTCATCGGTGACGATCACAACCTACAAATTGCAAGCCTCTGCTATTTTTCCGGCAATATTATCAATAGGCTGCAGGCACTGGATAACATGCCATCCCATGCTTTTAGAAAATTGATAATAATAGTCAAAACGCTGCTGCAAAACCTCTTGTGAATCGGGAAATGGCTCCTCTTTTAACTGCGACCGTCGCAAAGATTCCCCGATCGGGATAAGCAGCAGAAAAAAATGATCCGGTTTTGGCGAGAGAAGATTAAGAAACTTCCACAAAAACCATTGATCAAAACAAATCCCTGGAAAATTTAGCTTAAAATCAATCCAGGTATCCCACAGATAACGGTCGGCAATGACAACGCAACCCATACATTTCAATAACCGGACATATATACCATAGACCAGTATGAGATCCAACATGGCAAGAGACAGCCAAACGGTCCTAACGCCTTTGTTGTTGAAAACCTTTTCCCGTTGTTCATTGCGCCCCGAGGGTGGCAAACGTCTGCCCAACAAACGACGTAGTATGGACTTAAGACTATTGAAAGGGCCGGTGTAACCGCCGCGCGTCCAGAGATAGGTAGTTTTTTGCCCTTGTTCTTTTAATGCCTTCTGCAGATGTTGAATCTGGGTTGACTTCCCAGCTCCATCAATCCCAGAAAAAACGATTAGTTTTCCCACAATCAAGGCCATTAAGTTTTCCACTATTGCGATTAATAAGTCGCATTAACGGAGAGTGTCTGTTAAGTTTTAGGACGTGCATATACTGCATGTTCAAAGCCAGGTAGGCTCATTACATTATATCCATAAGGTATTTGTAAAAGAAATAGGCCCGGGTAACTTGGCAACATAACTCTTATATTCCCAAACGAATCTAATCAAACTCATATTCAAAAAGCTTCCTTGATCATGTTCTTACGCGTCGAAGCATCAAGTCTAATACATGGCGAATATAATAATAAGGTAACTTTAATACATTGTGAATGTTATAGCGCTCTCGCATCCAATTCAGATCTGGAAAAATCCTGCGTAAAAGTCCTTTCAGATCATCATATAGGAAAGCAGTAAAAATTATATAACCAATCCGACTGAATTTTTTTTCATCAGGATTGAAAAGTCCCGCTTTTTGCAACCATTTTGTAATGATCTTCACCTTCCACTGTGGAGGTTTGAGACATTCCAGAACATTATCCGGAATTGGAGTCTTAAAAAGAATCTTTGGTATGGCCAGAGAGAAGTAAACGGCAGTCTTGACATGGGATGTTAGGACGTTCTGCGTAAAAATATCCCAATCAAGGTCAGGATAGGCGCGGACGATGCGTTCCACGTCCAGGTGCAGCCGAAAGCCTGGTGCCCTGACGTATGAGTGCTTAGCAGTGTGCAGTGTCACCTGTAAGAGATTATCTTCCGGAGATAATAACCGCACAGCAGTGCCGGAAATGGGTAAGGAGCGAGCCATAAATTCCTCCGCCGTTGGCTCCTGATCCAGACGTATCCAGCGGCCTGCCACGGGACGCCACTGAACCTCCAACCAGAGTTTCTCACCTCCGGGCAGCATTTTCCAATATTCAGCCCCGCCACCCTTTTCTGCCGCCTCTAATTCAGCCTCCTCCAAAGGACTGCGAAACTCGAACTGATAACCATCTTCAATCAAACTTTTATGGGCACGTTGGAAATGACGCTTTTCTACAAGCACATCCAGATCACCCATTGGACAGCACCCAGGACAAGGATAAATGCCGCGTGCAATGCCTCCATTTTTGAGTACCACTAATTGAATACTTTCTCCAGCCAACCTTTCAGCAACCCGATCAAGCTCCTTCAGATACACTGATATACGCCTGAAGTTTTCCTCATGCGTTCTAACCCAATACGTTGGAAGATTCTCAGCGCCAAAAGCATCCATCAATACGTGTGCAATAACAGAACTTATCCCGTTTTTCTGTGCCAGCGAAAAGCCCTTTTCATAGCCAAGCTCTTCTATAAACGGCCGCGCCGCCTTTTCCCGTGCCTCAGCCACACAATTCGCCAAAACATTGCAAAGAAACACCTCGGAAGCAGATAATCTAAAAACCGGCATTGTCATGGAATCCATCCCCGAAAGGCTTCCTAGAAAAATACCCATCACGCATTCATCCTACTCGCCCGCTTCTCATCGATCACCTCTTGATAGATTGATATCAATTTATCAGTAATAATCTTGCCAGACAATTTTTCTTTAACATATCGCCCTCCGGCAAGCCCCATCTGACTAATCATTTCCGGATGCTTTACCAGTTTGCTGGCTGCCTCAACAAATGTGCCTGGTTCATCGGAATCTACCGTAATCCCGCCCCCTGAATTATTTACCAGTTCAACTACTCCCCCCAAGTTTGAAGCAATAACAGGCGTTCCACATGCTATTGCCTCCGTCGCAACAAGGGGAAAGGCCTCACCACACACTGATGGAAGAACCACACATTGTGATGATGATATGATCTTGAGAACTTTGTCATGAGAAATCTGCCCCCAGAACTTCACGTGACGCAGATTATAGCCCAGGCAATATTGTTTTAGATCCTGAAGATCCGGTCCGGAACCTACAATATTGACCGGCAGTTCGATGCTTCGAATTATCTTCTTGATTATTCTTGTTCCTTTGGCAGGCGCTATTCTACCGACAAAGGTTACCCCGTTTCTTTCCGAAGCCTCTACAAATGGCAAATCTTCTGGAAGAGAAGGAGCAGCATTATATTTAACCTGTATTTTGTTCGCCGGAAAGCCTGCATCAATGTATTTATCTCTTACAAATTCGGAAACAGCTATAAATCTATCTACCCATTTATAAAGCAACCCCGATTTTCTGTAAAAAAGATTGGCCAGCCACAGGGGAAAACTTATCAGCCTTGATCCCCTGGAGCATCCGTAAAACACGCCATGCCATCCAGATCTTCGCAAGCAGATTTCGCAGTAGAGATTGTTTCTAAACAGCCCCCCTTCAACGCAGACCCAGCGAAAATTGTGGAGAGTCTGAATAACAGGAATACCCTTCTTTTTGCAGGCATGGAGTGCGGAAGGTGTCAATAACGGCAATACACCATGAAAATGGACGATGTCCGGTTGATATTCCCCTATCAACTCCTTTGTCCTTTGAAACGAAGACCGTGACCAAAAAACATTAAGACCGGCAATCAACGTATTGAAAGAAAACAGTTGACGAACACTATCATTATTTATCACATACAGATGCACGGAAACGCCTTTTTCGTGAAGAGCACCTGCCTCAGCCCTTGCAACAGCAAGTTCTCCAGAAGGAAGGGACGAATCTCCCGCATTGTGCATAATCAGAACTCTCATTACTCCCTTTCCCACGCGTGTCTGATCTGATACCAGCAACGACCGATATACTCATGCAGAATAGTTGTGTTTTTTCCAAGCGCACCCACATTTGGGACAAATTCTGACAACCTCCTGTTCGCACCAGCGCCGCTATAGTTACAGGGGATAGCAACGCAGTTTGGAAAATATCTTTCAAATTCACCAATGGCTCTCCGCATGTGCCAAGCCGCTGTGACAACGCCTATTTTATCCGATGAACTTATTCCACGTAGCTTAAGTAGGAAAAGTGGATGTTCAAAGGTGTTTCGTGACAGCGGATCGACTCTGACCTGATCTGCCGGCGCCCCCATCTCAACAGCAAGAAAACGCATGGCATCAACCATCCTTGTATCCTTAATGTCTCCCGTCCCGCCGGACATAACAATAAGTCGGGCATTTGACAACTTGAATGCCCTGACGCCCGCCACTGTGCGGGAATAGGTCGACCCAGTAAGTTCATCTGCAACCGTTCCGTGTCCCCGTTTGAGCCCACCAGCCAAAACAACTATTACATCAAGCTGTTTTATGACTGACTTGTCATACGATTGATAATCACGCTCCAGATAACCCGCTATGTTGGAAGATACAAAAGGCAGACTGAAGATAAATAATAGCATTGTACCAAAAACCAATAGCAATATGGGACAACGTTCAGTCTTCGACAACTTTTTCCACTGCCCAAGTGTGATTCCAAGACCAGTAAATAGAAAAACAAGTGAAAATAAAAGAGGGGATAATAGACTCTTAATCATTGATATTTTCTAACACCAAGGGCATTGGATGGGATGTTAAGTGGTTCACCCCGTTAAATAGGGTTCCCTTCAGGAAAATTAAATAGGGTAAAGTTATTTCCGCGCCGTCCGGAATCGGTGTCAGTTTTCCATTACGGAACAGCTATAGCTTTTTCGGAAGAGTATCCAAAGCTATTGAAAAAAGATATCAAGACCACATCACGTGTGCCAATTCCAGATCGGCAGGCAGCTTTTACCATCACAAGAGGCTCAAAAATCGGGAGTAGCCACCGCAATTAGATTAGTCAAAACACACCACTCGTGACCAGGAGCAGGGCGTTATCTAAGCGGCAAAGTGCCTGAGTAGGCTAAGACCACTAACGTATTTTGAACTTTTCGTCATACGGAACGGGAAGAAATTCGAAATATTACTCGCCTCATGCTCATGCATCTTGTCGTATTTCAATTCAAGGACAATATTTTGTTCATCGGTTTTGCTGTTCAGGAAGAGATTACCATGCTGCTCAATTTGCCGGACCGACATCTGTGAGTCTATAGTAATACGAAAATGTCTGTCCAACGACTCATAGTATTTACGCCTGTATCGATTCACAAGGGCTGGAATAAGGTTAATCAGTTTGATTCTCTCGGCCGAGGGAAGTTCACCATCATCAATTATATGTCGAAGTCGGTTGATGTCAAATGCATTATCGAAAGTAAAAGGTGTCAGATCGAACTGTTTTTTTGAGCCAAACAGTCCGTTTTTGACTTTGAATTCAAGCCTGGGGGCTTCTACATGAGTTGAAAGATCACCATACCAGCGGATGCGTACTTTGCAACGATGCGGGACACCATCTACATTGTCGAAAAAACTATCGTACCTTTGGGAATCCAGGTACATATTATTAATAAAACGAGGGGGGAAGGCTTCTCGAAAAAAAGCGGGGTGGAGCTGTACCATGTTTTCGGCCTCATGTTCGTCAAAGGCAGAAATAACAAACTTGCGCTCATATCTGAAATATGTCTTTTCCATGGCAACAATATCTCTAAACAACTCCTATTCAAGCAGCTTTAAGTTTGTCTCAAAGTCCAGATAAGCATGAGGTTAATATTTCTTGTAATTCAACCATATCCTCCGCGCGCTTTATTTCATCAACCATTTTATCTCCCGGAAACTCCCTGAAAGACGATTTCTTGTCAACGCTGTAGGTTGGTTGCTTTTCCGAAAGCGGGAAGAAAGCAATGCCACCACCACCATAGATACCTTTTTTCTGGTACATGTTGATGTCGACACTATTGTCGGTAAAGGTGTTCTCTACAAAAAAAGCATGTGACAGATCCTTAACAGCAATCCCGTTTTGATTCCCCTGGAAAGAACTGTGGGTTATGAGAATGTTACTGTGTTCACCAACGCTTATTCCCTTATCCTTGAAACCAGAAAACACGCATTCTTTTACAACGATTTGAGACCCGCTGATATCCAGCCCATCCCCATTATTATCAAGAATATTCTTTATCATAAAACGTGACTTTGTCACAGAGCCGTCACAATAATCGAGATCTATCTGGTCGGCAAAATTGTCGGTAAATGTACAGTTAGTTATAAGAACATTATTGCAATACTTGATGTTGATACCGTCATCTGCATGATTTTCCCTGAAGACTGAATCGGAAATAGTAACATTCTTGTTGTAATGGATAGATAATCCCCCAGAAAAATAAGCCCCTTGAAACCATCGTTCCCTGCCGTTTGAAAGATGCAGATATCGTATATTGCTTTCAGAGTTGCCATCTCCCAAAATCCCGATCGATCCGAATGGTTTCTCAGGAGCAAGAGAGGTTATGGTAACTGGTTCTGCTGCTGTACCATTGACGTCCATACCGTTATATCCGAGGATGAGAACGTCTTTACCTAACAGGAGCGTGGTGCCAGGATCAATAACCAATTTTGCTTTAGGCGGAAGGATAATATCATGCTCAATCTTGTATGTCCCTGAATGTATAGTTAGGTCGCCTGATGTTTTATCATATGATATATCCAGGTCTCTATTCATTCTTTTGACGGCTTCGAATTCTGAATCAGTGCTGGTTACTAAATTATCCATTTCCTCCCAAGAGCTCAATAGACTATTTTCAATTGTTACAGGCACACTGTTAATAGGCATTTTCGTTACCGTATTTTGAAAAGCCAGGTCAATCGTCTCTATAGAAAAGGTTTCTTTTCGGTTTTCCGGAGTTAAAAAAACATATAACAAATATTTCCGTTGAATTCGTTCACATTCTTCATCTACAGCATCGGAGAATTGCAGTTTTTCTACAATCCGGGATAAATTTATTGTCTGACCGCCTGTTGAGATACTCCCTGATGATTTACCGATAGCTTCAATTCTGTCAGGATATTCAGCATACACTCTTACCTCAACCTTCGTTTCCCACAACCGCCCGGATGAGTTGAGCCTTACGTTCAGTCGTGAAAAGCGTATAACTGCATTAGAATGAGGTTTGACTTCCAGCAGAATCCCTTCTCCAAAAGGAGTCGCCTTCACTTCAGGGTTGGCAGTTTCAAGATAGCTGCGGAGTATCGTCAGGTTGTGGCTTAGGATATTCGGAAAGATATTTACCCCGTGCCTCTGTAAGCCCCGAAATACATAGCCCAAATAGTGCAATTTGAAGTTCTCCTCAATTATTTCCTTATACTTGGCTGCACTATTCCTTTGTTCTCTAATAATATAATCGTATATTTTTCGATATTTTTCCTGCCGTATTGTGTCGTTTGCAGTTAGAAGATGAAACAGCCTCATGCTATCAGAACCACTGAAGTTTATCTGCCTTTCAATTGGGTAACCATCAGAGGGTCGAAGCAAAGATGGAACATTGTCTCGAGAAATTGCAGGATAAAATTTCCCGTTTGCAGTATCTAAAAAAACATAGAGGTTCCCTTCCCCTAATCCGTGCCCCATGCATCCGGCAATAGTACGAGCTGCTTCAAAAGATGCAATATAATCCAATTCAAAGTAATTGTTTATATGCTTATAATTACCCAAAGCGATAGCTGAATTCAGTGCCAGATAACGTTTCAGCATGCCCGTCTTTTGGGTGGCAGAGAGGTCTATTCCCTCCATGGAATTCATAAATTGTTCTTGAAATGCCCTGTGATCAAAGAAATGCTCTTCAGGATCAATATTAATAAATATGCTTGATTTGCTATTTGTTTCGACAATTTGGAACGAGGACTTCTTTTGGACTTCCATGAACGGTTCATCAAGACGATGTTCAAAATAATAGAGTTTCTCATCCCAGTTGTTAATTCTGACTCCTACAAGTTCCTCCTGCTGCCTGATAATATTAAACCAGTCTGCCAGATATAGGATTAAGTGTCTCTCCGGCCTTATTCTCTCACGAATGATCAGGCTGAATTTTCTGGCGTTCCGAATTTGTTCTCCTTGTTTTAACTTAATAGCAAAAGAAATAAATCTCCCAGCACGATGAAAATTCGGCCGCCGCCCATGGGCTCTAATTTTGATTCTATATGCTTTGCCTTCGAAATACAGTTTTGCTTTTCGCCAGCTATTATTTCTTTTGTAATATTCATGACCCGTTGGTGACTTTTCATACATTTGGTATAGGTTTGAAAAATGTGCGATATCCTTCCTAGAAAAGGTCAACTCAAAAAGAGGCAACTGCAGTTTTCTGCGGATACCGGGCAGTTCTTTGTCATACTCATGTATGGTCTTGACTATATTCTTATATAGGTACGGGAACGTTTCCCTGACGGCTCTTATTATCCCTTTTTCAGACGAAAAAGAGTTCAAAAGATCAAGCTTATTGCCGGTAAGAGTAATGGCTAACAGGAAAGACAAGGCCAGAGCAAAACAAATAATGGCTTTTAATATGGCTTTCATTTTGCTATTATTCTCTCTTGTAACTTACTGCAAGCGCAATGGCCAACCATATCAATCAACATGTTGAAGCAACACAAGAAACGTCTCAGTTATACTTCATAGTCAAGAAATTTAATTATTATTGAGCTATCCACCTTGAACAAAGAGTCTTCAATTGCCTGTAAGGATTCTTTATCCCTAAAATCAACAAGAAAACAAGCTTCAAACATGTTGTCAGATTTGTCCATCCGTTTCATCTTAGAGACGATACAATTTGTTTCGATAATTCTTATCACCTCGTTAGTCGATATTTTCGGGGGACTATGAGTTGTCACCGTCACGTACATCTTCCGTTCCCAGTCTGACTTACCACCCCTAAGATTATTTTTCAGCCAAACTACAAAAAGAATTACCCCAAAAGCGGTTATTGTTATCAATCGTTGATTTGCGCCAAGGCCCAACCCAAGGGCGATTGAAAGGAATAAATAGGAGAGTTCTTCGGGCTCCTTAATTGCTGCTCGGAATCTGACAATTGACAGAGCGCCTATCAAGCCAAGTGACAATGCTATGGATGACTGCACAATCGTAATTATCAACATTGTAGTCATTGTCAACACTACGAATATCTTAGAAAAGGCAAGTCGGTTAGACAGAGAATTCCCGTATTTTACGTATATTCGACCAACCCCGCCAGCCAGAACTGCAGATAGAAAGAGATTTAAAACAAATCCCCATAAAGGAATGTTGGCAAGATTCATTGCAAAAAAATGCTGAAGTGAATCAAATTTATTCAATTTCTCTCCTCTGTTGACAGATGTATTCCCTCTATTTTGAATTATTCTTTTCTTGTTCTAACTATTTACGCCCACTGATCTTTCCTCGCAAAGTGTCATTGAAACCCTACCAATACGTCACCTGACTTTACGTCTGGAGAGCCTGCCTATTTGGAATGAATTGGGCTTGCGAACCCCACTTTGGTAATAAAAACCTATATAGTTTATTATAGCGAATGTCATGAAGAAGATATAATAGTTGCCTTGATAAAAAACGGCTCCATAATGAAATGTGCCGAATATCGATGTAAGGATAAAGGTTTGACAAGAAATGGCCATGTATTTGGGATGTAATGGAATATTTCTATTTTTCATGATCTTATACGTCTTCTTAATCGTACTAAGATTAATAAACAGGATTAATAAAACGCCTAAAACTCCAATTTTGCCAAATACAGATACATACCCCCAGTCCCCTGCTCTTAATCTCACAATCTCCCCTTTTGAAAAATAACCAAATCCACTTCCTGTAATTGTTAGTAATGGTTCTGACGCAAATTTTTCCCCTATAAATTTCGCCATAGATACCAAAGCACTGCCTCCTCCTTCAACATGCGCCTGTTCGTAGCGTGCAAAACCTTTGATCCCAGTCTCATAAATACCCATCCACAACAGATTTTGTAAACGTGCACCTCCAACAGCAAGGCCGATTATAATGAAAATTGAAATAATAATTCCACTCTTGATAACTGTTTTTCTCTTCCTTTTTATAAAGAAACCAGTCGAAATGAAAACCGAAATAAACAAAGAAAATGTTACGATTCTACTTAAGGAAACCACTACTCCAACAAGACACACTGTAAAAACAAATACGAAAAGGAATGAATACTTACTGCGAACCCCAAAAAACAATAATCTAAAATACGAAAAAATGGCGCCTAAGCACATAAATAAAGCAATACGAAAATGATATCCCATGATACTACCAATTCTTCTCACTCCTCCCCAAGCAATCGCATCCGCGTCTGGCAAGCGTGAACCACCGGCAGAGGAAAATGCTATAAATTTCTCCTTTACATTGCTCATTTGGTGAACCTGTAATGACAGACCAAAACTTTTGTGGCCCAATACGTTTACATTTACCCACTCCGTTAAAAAGAATATCGCCATAAAACAACTAAGCAGGCAAAAAACATTTTGTATAGTTGTCAAACGACGAATATTTAAATATTTCAGGCCCACGAAATATACCAGTATGGGCAAAATATTCTGCCAAAGCACACGGAACGTTTGTGAAGGAATGCTTCCTAAAAGCAAAGCTAAAAAGCATAACCAAATGGAATATAATAAAATGATGTGCATCCATAAATCAAGATCATTAACTAAACGAAAATGTCCTTTTACCAACTTATTGCAAAACAGAATGGTGAATAGGACTGAAACAACCAGAGCGTGAGAAACCCACAAAAATGTCTCTATATAAAAAGCCTTAACTACTAAATAGAATGGGGCAAAACATATTGCCAGCATTAGTAGAAGAAAATTGCACCTGTCTTTAGTAACCACTTTTTCTCCAATTGAGTCTGTTCAATATTCGTTCATTTGTAAAAATTAACTAATAAAAACTTAAATATTTCTTCACCAAATTTAAGATCATTCTAAATCTAGTTTTATTAGTTACACAGTTAAAATAGAAATATTTATAGATTATTTGTCTGCCCTCGTTAAAATTTACAGTCTTCGTTTTCTGGGTAGTTTGGTCTTTATGTATCCTCCACTTGGAAACCAATTCTTCACCACCAAAAAGGTCGAACGTTGATCCCATTCTTAAAAAGAAATTATAATCAACTACAAACTTATATGATGTATCAAACCCCCCAATTGACAATGCTGCCCCTTTATCAAAGACAACAGATTGAGTGGCAACAAAACAACCATTAGCAAGAAGGCTATTTATTGCTTTACCCTTTGTTAAGTTCAATCCACATGGATTAAATCGATCAAAGTGACGTCTTATTGTGTCTTTCCGGTAAGGCTGCGTGAAAAAGTTTATTCCGGCGGGTATGATCGGTTATCAACTTAAGTGAGGAGGATAACCGATGGATCAGCAGTTCACCGCCTGCACATGACCAAGCCTTGAAGAAGTTCAGCAGCGATTTGAGCAATGGCGTGAGGGGAGGAAGCGCGGCACACCCATCCCTGCCGCTTTATGGGAAGACGCGGTACGCCTTTGCGCCGATCATTCCCTTTGCAAAATATCCAGCGCCTTGCGTCTGGACTACAATGTCCTGAAGAAACGCTATCAGTCTGCATGTCCCGACCGTTTTCCCGAATCTGTGACACCATCTGATTTTATTGCCTTGGATTTGAGATCATCCTTGCCGGAGTTCATTATGGAGATGGAACGGGCCGGAGGGAAGATGATGATTCATATCAAAGGGGCGCCGGGTTTTCATCCCCTGGAGCTGATGAGGGCGTTCTGGGGGGGTGTGGATGATCCAGATCACACCGCAGATGCGGATTCTGCTGTCCGTCAAGGCGGTGGATTTCCGCAAGGGGATTGACGGATTGGCGGGGATTTGCCGTCATGTTCTGGGGACGGACCCCTTTTCGGGCTGCGTCTTTGTGTTTCGGAATCGTAGAGCGACGGCGATCAAGGCGTTGATGTATGACGGTCAGGGGTTCTGGCTTTGCCAGAAGCGTTTGTCCAAGGGATCGTTTCCGTGGTGGCCGGATAAAAGCTCTGATCGTGTCAGCGTTTTGGCCGTCCACGAACTGCAGCTTCTGCTGTGGAACGGCGATCCGAGTCATGTGCGCGTAGCGCGCCACCCTGGAGGAAGCTCGCTGCCAGCGGGTGAGTAAATAGCTTCTTTGCCATGCATCAACAGCCGTTATTCAAGGGGCCACTAAATCTTGTTAGCAATGGATAAGTCATACTTGTTGGCTACCTCATCCTTGATGGTTTCGGCTTCCATGCTGAATCATTTTTCTCTCAACAAGTACTTGTATTTCTTATCACCAACCAGGAAATCAACTTCTTTCCACTTACGAATTTGCCGCCACAACTCTCCCATAAGACAAAAGCTTAATTGTGGTTGCTCCCTCCAATGTGTTGATCAACATTCTGATCGGGCATTACCTTGAACAATGCATAACCCTTATTATACAGCCAGTGGGGAAAGATAGTCATTGCAAATAACACAAAGTTCTTTTTATCAACCAACAAGTAAGGCAATAACTGTTCCCTTGCTAAAGCTCTGTTTCCCTGTTGCCACGATAGTATGGCACGTCTTCTAGCTAAAATAGCCAAATATGATTTCTTTTCCTTGGCAAATCTTGTATTAAAGTCTGAATACAAGTTTGATAACTTGTTAATCATTAATTCGCCCTCTTTTGCAAAGAGTTCATATTTCCTCCAAGTACAGCTATTACTATGAACCCTCCATTTGACAAGGGGGTAATCTATATAATTTAACTCCCATGAATATGCTATACGACGGAATAAATCCGCTTCTTCAATCATATAAAATCTTGGGTCGAACCACTCGGTTAAATCATCAAGAGCTTTTTTTCTAATGATAACTGAAGACATTGTAAGGCGATAATTAGTAAGTAGCTTTCCAAAGCATTGTCCTTTTAATAAATTCTTTTTACCAAGAGATTTCTTTGCTTTTCCTGACTCATTAAACCAAATTGATTCGGAGTAAACTATTCCAACTCTGTGATTTCTCTCAAACAACGGTATCTGCTTTTCAAGCTTCTCCGGCATCCATATATCATCATGATCTATAAATGCTATGTATTTGCCGCGAGAACGCTTCAGCGCTTCATTTCTAGAATATCCGAGTCCGTGATTTTTTTGAAAATGATAAGTTATTGGATAGCCTTGGCTGATATATTCTTTGATAATACTTTCCGTTGAATCTGCTGAGCCGTCATTTACTATTACCAACTCCCAGTCTTTATAAGTTTGTGCAAATATACTCTCGAGAGTTTCCTTAAGGTATTTCTCAGAGTTATAACAACAAAGATTAATACTGACAGTTGGCTCCATCGCTTATTTCCCCGCTGGCCATGTAAAAACATAGTCGTCAAAGGATATTGGATGCTCATCCTGATCATCTATATGCCAGGCAGGTGACGGCATGTTTAGCATGTAAGCTTCTTCATCGCCGATATTTTGCAAGGCTGCCGGCACACCTGCGGGCACTTGGATAGTGGCAAATTCGTAATCTTCGCCAGTCAGATATTCTTCATATCCCTTTTCGATTCGGACCACAATTTTGGCATTGCCTCGAATGCAGGTAAACAGCCCCCATCGCTTCAAGTGCAGATGCGGCCCTTTAACCTCCCCCGGCGCAATGACTGTAAGATATACTTGACAGGGATGTTGCGCTGCGTCAATCAAACCATCGTGGACATTGAAGATGGGCACAAGCCAGCCGTTTGATAGTCCTTCTTTATTTTTTGTTATAATTTTAGGGTGATGTTGAACAAAGATCGGCATCAGGTAACCTCCAGATCATCCAAGATTTGAAAAATCACTCACAGCTTCAATCACAGTAGCTACATTTTCGTCTGTCATGTCGTAGTATAGGGGGAGCGTAAGAATTTCTTCGTAGATTTGCTCTGTAACAGGCAGAGACGTCGCAAAAGGCTTGAAGAATGGTTGCAGATGGTTGGGGATATAATGAATACCGGTCCCAACACCTTTTTCATTAAGAAATGCAATCAAGTCTTCTCTTGCACCATTTAAGACCCTGACAATATAAGTGAAGGGCGCAGTTTCTTCCAGATTCCACGAAAGACTTTTTAAACCATCGACATCCATAAAGGCATCATTATATTTTTGCACAATCTCTTTCTTTCTGTGAATGAATGACTCAAATTTTTTAAATTGCGCAATGCCAATGGCGGCATTGATGTTGCTCATGTGATAACGATATCCTTGCGTCGTGACCTCATAAAACCAGGCTCGTTCATTCCGAAAGCGATGCCACGTCTCTTTATCAATACCCAATATTCGTTTTTTGCGTATTAATTCTGCAATTGTATCATCAGATAGGGCAATCGCCCCTCCTTCACCGCAGGTCAGATTCTTAATGGGATCGAAACTGAAGCATGTTGCGTCACCAAAACTGCCAATCTTCTTGCCTTTATATGAAGAACCAAACGCATGCGCCGCGTCTTCAATAATAACAATATTGTGATTCTTACCGAATTCCACCAGCGCGTCCATGTCGCACGCCTGGCCGCAATAATGAACAGGCATAATTGCCTTAGTCTTGTTAGTAATTCTTTTCTTAACGTCAGAGACATCAATATTGAGATTGTCGGGGTTGATTTCACAAAAAACCGGTCTTGCTCCCAAAGCGGTAATGACTTGAATGCTGGCACAGAAAGTCAAAGACGGAACAATGACTTCATCACCATCTTTGATACCAAAGGCATCCAATGCGATATGCAATGCTGTTGTCCCAGTATTGATAGCAAGGACATGTTTGGCTCCCAAGTAATTTTTTAATTTATTCTCAAATTCGAATACAGTGGAACCTAATCCTAACCATCCCGTTGAAAATACTTTCTCGACTTCCTTTAATTCCTCTTGCCCAATTGAGGGCCGTGAAACAGGTAACGTCATATTATTTCTCCCAATTATTTCTATCGGTTCATTATAAAAAGGAAATTGCCATCTGATTGCGGATGCACATCTGAAAGCCCATACACCTTCGTTCCGAGCATAAGCAGCCATACAGTCAGCCGCGAACCTTTAAAACTGCTATTTCCGGTAACAAGGATCCTCTTGTTGATGTAAATATATCCGAAGAGAGACAAGGTGGATAAGGGCATGTAATTTTACCTAGGTGTTAATCTATCAATCAGTTACTGATTATCATTTCTCTTCGTTGCTGTAATTAGGATATACCTTCCACAATCGGCCATCTCCTCAGCCAGGGCTAATTCAACAGTCATCAATTCATTTTGTTCTTCATTAGTCAACATCGAAGGTCGAGCTATTCTTGCCAGGGGATCACCTTCAATACCCGAGCAAATACCAATACCTTTGCATGAAGGGGCATCAAATCCAGCGTTTAATATCACTTTTCTTGCATCAATAACATTATGCCAGGAAAATTTTGTGGGAGGCCCCCATGGATAACCCTCGTTCTGATTTAAAATAACAGATAAAGATGACATTTTTCGCAGAGCTATTGAATGAAGGATGTTAAAATAACGACTTCGGAAACCCGCAAATAACAAACCACCAGGAACCAGTACTCTGGTAATCTCTTGTAGGACTTTTTCGTAGGCAGGATAACAATACAATACTTCCGTACAAACAATCACACTAAAGGAAGAAGACTTTTGACTTTGAAGAAAATCCAGAATGTCATCCTCGATAAATTCTATCGCATCACCCATTCCTTCTTGACCGGCAGATTTACGAGCGAAATCCAGTGCGTGTGCCGATATATCAACTCCAATAATTTTTTTACATCCTCTCTTTAAACACCAAATTGACAATGGGATTGTCAAACGACCCTGTCCGCACCCAAGGTCCAGTACATTGCTTTTCCCAAAACCAGGCATCTTTTTTACCAAGTCTTCCAAAGCCTTTTCGAGCCAATGCAAGTATTGGTGCTGGTAATAAGATTCATCAGGATGAGTAGCCATATTGTGGAGCTGGGCTGTTTTTATCATATTATTCTTATAATTTTTCTCTATCTCTACCGTATAGGTTTCCAGTCGTTTACAGCAAAAATTTTCAATAACGCGTGAGATTCGAAAAACCAAACCACATAATCGTCTAGCATGTTGCCAAAGTCTGTAAGATAAAATACCCATCTCTGAAATGGCCCTCCTTTGTCTAATCCGGACAAACCGGAAGAACTATAAGTTCAGAGCTGAAAGCTCAAAGCATAAAACAGAACATCACAACCGCAACAGGTCTTAGAAAGTTGAACTTCTTTTAATTTCGTTCCAAAGCCTTTGTAAAAGGGCTTTCATAAGCTCGCAAACATTCTCTGCGCGTTTTGAATACAAATATTGTCAAGGTAGGCACTAAAGTTAACAAAGTAACTTTGTACTTGTACTCCTATATTCGCCACCGTAATAACGCTTCAAGAGAACGTTCCCCATACATCGGGTAGGTATTCGGATCTCTATAGTCTGGATAATTCATTGCATTTTGCTCCAAGACCGCTATAGGTGGAAGAAATCTAAGAATTTCCATAGGAAGATCCGATAAACCACTATAGTATTTTATCCAACTTTGGATATACGGCTCCCAACCATAAGATGCCAAATACTCTTTAAACAGAACTTTCCCCTCATATCTTTTCCACTCAGTTAATAGAGTACTGAATAAAATATTGCCTAAATCAAAAAATGGTGATGCATTATTCTTCGAATGTTCGAAATCAACCAGAAACAATTTGTCATCAGACTCTAATAGATTGCACAGATCATAATCACCATGCTGAAAGCAAATAGGAAGGTCAAAAGCGCCCAATAAATCTATTCCTTGCCTCAGCTGTTCAATGCTGGATAAAGCGTTTTCTGTTAACCTTTCATCGTCTTTTATCTGTTGCATCTGATTCTCGACACTTGCCGCCAAGTATTTATTTCCATTGATCTTTTCTACAGTGCTGTCTCTCTGCATTGCCCACAATAGATCGAGGGCTTTCATCATTATCGGGTCAATCTTTTTTAACCACCTTTCTGTTGCCCATCGATTCATTAATAGCGTCAATTTTCCTTCAAAAGGAATTTTACCAAGCCGACTCAGAGAGAATGTTTTTAACACGCTTAACAGACCGTTGTTTACAGGTTTTCCAGGCATGAATTTGGCAACAAAAAAAGGAATGCCGTCACTTTCACCATATTGAACAATTTCAGGAATACGTGAAAGAATAACACTATCCTTAAATATCCTTCGAACGAATCCCATCTGTTCAGCCTCATATTGCAGCATTTTGTATGCTTCTTTTTGTCGTCCTATTTTACAAAAATACTTTATTTTCTTTTGATTGGCATCGTAGATTGCGTAAATAGCTGGATTTGAGTCATCAAAACGGGAATTGACAATCAAAGCCTCGTACCGATTGGAGGCTGAACCGGATTCTATCACTCCATTTTGTTCCAAGACATCAATTATTCTAGCCTTTAATTGATTTTTCGGAACTACCCCACCTTTATGAGCCACAACCGCAAGGCTTGGAGAAAAATATCTGTAAATACAGGCTGGTATGCACCTCCATACAACTTTTATAACTTTTCCACTTAAGCCTAAAGGGGTCCCACTCATCATAACAGATTTAAGATCCGGCAATAGGCGAAAAGGAGCCAACCTGCTAATGTCTCCATAGTGAGGGAATACACTATATAATTTTGCATTGCAAAACCCAGCCTTTTCAATCAATTCCTTAAGTTTTGTTGGGGAATAAATATATGTTCTATACTCGATATTTCTTATTTTTTTGGTAATGTAATTTGCAATAATTCGAGGGAGAAAAGTCACAAAACGAACATTGATATGATCATCAGGGTGTCCTATAAAATATTGAATTCCTATCCTGTTTTCTATTGCCACAAAAATTGCAGCGCCGGGTTTAAGGACACGCAAAAGTTCTTTTAAACATTTCAATTGTAGTTCCGTAGGTGAGTTATTTTGGCTATGGCTATTTTCCCAACGCCCCTCCCAATGTTTCTCCAATACTACATCCTGATCAAAACCTACCCATTCCAAAACCCCATTTAAAACAACAAGATCAAAATAATCATCAGGAAATGGCAGGCGCTGGAGGGAAGAAGCAACTGCATATATGTTACTCAATCCCATCTGCTTGGCACGTATCTTCATAAACTCAAGCGTCTCAACGGTCTTATCTACCGCGTAGACTTCGCGATGAAACCGTGCTGCTGGAATCGTAAGCCCACCCCACATACTTCCTGCATCTAATATTATTGAATCTTTATTTGTAGGCCACAAAAACTGACTGTCAGCACGATAAAAGGGAATAAAATGACCTACATACTCTGGGATGATCTCTCTTGCGCTATTAAGCCAGTCGCCCGTCTCCTCAGCTCTGCGATTTAAATATTGCATCTTCTCCCGGCTCACGTTGCACCAGTAATCATCTTTATGACGAAAATCTGGTATACCTTGCCTGACTGGATATGTCCTATTGCATTCAAGACACCTTAGCTTATTGTCATCTTCGGTGAATATCGCATGACAATGTGGGCATACTATTTTTTTCCTTAAATAATTGTCAATCATTCATCATCGCCCTTAACTGCGTTTCTCATATTATAAATAACGGCATCGAGGGATTTCTCAACCCAACCTTTCTTAATAGTGATGTAGTAACCTCCTACAAATGATATGAATCCTTTAATAACAAAAGCAATAAAGATAGTCCACGTAATCGAAACACTGCTAAACATCTCAATCAGGATTAAAAGGCATATAAAATCAACGTTTCTAGCCCTTGAATCCAATACGGCAGAGAAATATTCATAATACTTTTTATGTTTTCCAAGAACATTATCCTTAGCATTTTCGGATGTTGTATGGGTGGCGCCAACATCAGCGCATCTTTGCATTCTGTCTTCTAAAAACTTCTTTCTTGATAGTTCCATAAAGAGAGCAATTTCCGAAAAGGTCTTTAATCTTGCTGCGAAAAAGAATGGAATTAAGGGAATCAAATAATAAAAAGCAGGGCTACCTGTCTTAAAGGCAACGTAAAATCCTAATCCAATTTGAAAACCTAATTCATTCAATAAAGCCCCGTAACCATCCAGAACCTGTCCAGTAACAGATACCTGCCCGGTAACCCTTGCCAAAGTTCCATCACTCCAATCTAAAACGCCTTTCGAAAAAAACAGAATCAAAGCAACAACAATAGTTGCATTGTTGGGAATAGCTAAAAGCATGCCACCTAAAATACCCACCAACCCATAAACAATTGTAACGCTATTGGGTTTAATATTTGTTCGCAGAAGAAAATATACAAGTATAGAAGTGAGTTCCATGTAATATCGAGCCTTCAAACAGGTATAAGGATTCTTTCGCCAATAATTTATAAATGGGCGCCGGGCAGAAGTTGTTTGGTAAACTTCTGTCCTAACCTCTTTAAAAGTTAGAGTTTTAGTGCTCATATTTAGATTGACCGATTTGACAGCAACTGACGTGCCCTATCCAGGTCTTCACGGGTATCAATTTCTATCCACAGACTGTCATGTAGATTAACATACCCAATTTCTATACCTTTTTTTGCAAGCACGTCTATGGCTATAGTATAATAATCGTTTTTATGACCCGATACCATTTCTCCCATTTGGCTGACAAGTAAATTTGCCCCTCGCTTTGAAAACTTTGCAATGCCAAGAAAATTTCCTGAACCTTCAGACACAGGTATGTGACCACCGACGCCTGTGAATTTTCCATCTGTTAACTTAATACGCATGGTTCCTTCTAAAATTTTATGTGTGTTGCACACCATACATATATCATCATTTGATTCCATTGCCTTCCTTATTACATCTGTGTCAAAGATAAGATCTGAAAATAAACAGATAAATGCATTATTTAACTCATCTTTTACACTCCACAAGGTGTGCAGGTTATTTGTTTCTTCAAAGTTATGATATGCTCTGTATCGAACCTTTGCTCCGACTTCACTCATAATCACTTCTTTTTTATATCCAACAACCACTACAACATCTTCTATGCCCATTTCATGGATAGCAGCAATCTGCCTGTCTATTACACTCTTGCCGCCAACCTCCAATAAACACTTTGGTTTCTCAAGAGTGAGGGGATAAAGTCTTGTCCCTTTACCTGCTGCAAGTATTATAGCCTTCATTTTAGTGCTCATAAAATGTCCGTATTCTTCTCATTCCCTGAGTGGAAAGAACAACCCCTTCCTTCTCCCCATTACCGGAATCCTTAAATCCGCCAAATGGCGCAGATTCTGTCCTATAACTTGGAGTATTATTCCAATTAAACTGCCCCACAATTAATGCATTCGAAACTTTCTCGGCAACCTCCCTACTCTGCGTCATAATCGCACCTGCCAGACGATAGTTTGTCCGATTTGCTAGTTTAATGGCTTCATCGATGTCTCGAACTCTTATAATCGGACATACTGGTCCAAAGGTCTCTTCTGAAACCAATTCAGAGTTGATGTTGACCTTATCAAGCACTGTTGGTGAATATAGAGCATCTTTCCTTATATTTCCCACGATCAATTTTGCACCATCACAAATAGCATCATTTACCCTTTTTTCGATCATCTCAGCAGCCTGTTCAGAAATAACTGTACCCATATCGGTTTCCATATTATAGGGACTACCATATCTAATATTTTGTGCTTCTTCTGCAATCATTTCGCAAAACTGATCAGAAATAGATTCATGTACGATAACTCTTCTTATCGCTGTACATCGCTGTCCCGAATTCCTAAAACACCCGGAAGCTGCGACTTTAACGGATTGAACAATATCTGCGTCCTCATGGACAATTAATGAGGAGCATCCTCCCAATTCAGGAACATATCTTTTCAAAGTATTGTATGAATTGACCATCTTCTTTTTGATATATAAGCCCACCTGTAATCCGCCAGTAAACGTTACCATATCAACACGTGGTGATGTTACCATTTGATCGACGATAGCCGATGCAGGTATTCCGGTTACAATATTGACATTGTTCTTTTCTAACCCCACTTCTAATAAAAGTTCGCCCAACTTAATAGCCGAAAGAGGCGTTTTCTCTGAAGGCTTCAACACAACACACGTCCCAGCTGCAACAGCAGGAAACACTTTATGTGCAACTTGGTTAAGCGGGTGATTAAAAGGAGTTATGGCGACCACAAGATCAAAGGGTTCGGTGATTACCTTAAGTTTTGGCCTTCCTTCTTGTGATCCAAAGATGTAATTAGCTGTTGTATCCTTTTCTATACTTTCGGCAACTTTTGCAGCAAATAAAGCGACGTCTGCTACTCTATCGACCTCGTGTAATGTATCTTTTAAACACAAACCCGATTCGTGGGTTATAAGCTCTGCAAACTCCTTTTTTCTTTTCCTTAACAAAAGAGCTGTTTTTTCTAGTAAGCTCACCCTCTCCTCAGCCCTTAACTCTGATCGAGTTTCATGCGATAACCTCAAAGCCTCTTCTATTTGCTCTGATGTGGAGATCGGCACGGAACCAACGACTTTTTGTGTGTAGGGATTAATGACATCAAATGTTTTGTTAGAATTCATTTTCTCTCCATTAACTATCATACATCACCATAACAAGATACTATTTCTCCAAAATATATCTGAGTTCGCCTTCTCCCCATAACTCTTTGGCATGCGGAGCATCACTAAAAATCATAGATTCTAATTCGATAGTACTGCCTTTCTTCCAACGTTCAATCTTACTAAACCCGAGTTTTGTTAAATATCCCTCTAAACTCTCAGAATTTACATGCTCTTCTATGGGAACATACCAGCTATCAATAAATATCGTTCTTCTTGCAGGCATTCCAATTAAATCCAAAACTCTAATACTGTAATCTATTGGGATTAACTGCATAACATCTCTCATTCTTCTTCTGGAATTCCAAAAGAGTCCACCAGAACCATAGAGATACAAAAAGCCTTGTCCACCTCTTTTTATGACTCTATAATATTCATCCAACCCCCTATTAAGATTTCCCGTATGATGCAAAACACCTTTGCAAAATACAAAATCAAATGACTCATCTTCATATGGCAAATCTAAAACAGAGTGTTTTTCAAATGTTACATTTTTTAATTCATCTGAAGCAGCTAGCTCACGAGCAATCTCTAATCCATCATCACCCAAATCAACACCCGTAACATGACCAGCCCCTAACTTTGCAAAAGCTATCGTAAATCTTCCGCTGCCACAACCCATGTCTAATACATTTTTTCCCTTCACATATTCGATGTCGAATCCATTTCTCTCAAAGCTTTCTTTCAACTCTTCGGTAGAATCTAGTGACTTTTGAGCCATCCGTTTCTTCCAGATCTTTCCATAAAGCACTTGCGTTTTATACTGAGTCTCCTTCTCAAAATTACATATATAATCATTAAGTGAGAAGTTATCTGAGGAATAGCTACCCATATTTGTTATAGCCTTAAGCGTTTGAATGCACATATCTAAACATAAAATGACATTCTGCAGATGATCCTCTGCATATCTTTTTTCGATAAATGGATCATCGGGATACAAACAACGAAAATACTCATGCATTAGCATGACAACAATAAAGGGGTGAGTTGTAGCCCTTTCTTTACTTAACTCTAAAAATAACTCAAATTTCTCATACACTGTTTCACTATTTACGTTCGTAGTCATAAATCACCTTTCTCTTTTCTATTTTTCATTTAACATTCATTAATCAATCACCTCTCGAAACCAAAGTTCAACATTCATTAACATCCAAATTTTTTTACCCCAAAAGTCATAATTTAAAATTTGCCGATTATTAAGTAAGTCCTCTACTTTGTCTCTGCGAAATATTCCCCTCCTAAACACAATAGGGTCCAATAGTATTTCTTTTGCTTGTTTACTGAGTCCCTGCTTAATCCACAAATCAAGCGGCGTTGGAAAACCTAATTTTTTTCGACTATAAATCTCTTCGGGCAATAATCTTGATCCCACCTTTCGCAAAATATCCTTATTAATATCCAGCCACTCACTAGCCGAAAAACTCGAATGAAACAGGGCCAGCATCTTATGTAAAAAAGATTTCCACCTCATTTTATATTTGAAGGGAATTTGTGTTACAAACTCGACAAGCTCATGATCTACAAAAGGTACGCGAGCTTCAACAGAAGCAGCCATACTCATCATGTCTAATCTGTCCAGGAGACAACCAAGATGAATCTTTTCGAAAACATGCAAAATACGATCATAGGGATTGATATGAGCTGTTTTATCAAAAAGTTCGCGAAATATGTTAACCGTCTTATCATCATTATCTAGTACACTTAAAGCATCTGCTGTAAACAAGCTCTGCTTTTCATCAAAAGGTATCCAATTATAGACATGAAAGAAATGATCCATATGGTTTTCGATAGAAAGCATATCTATGGCTGAATTTTTCGGAAAGAGTTTATTTAGTCCTTTTGCAATAGGCGACTTAATAAAGTTTCTTGCAAAATTAATTTTTTTCCAATCCATTGGAGAACGCTGAACCCTGCCATAACCACCAAATAATTCATCAGCACCCTCACCTGATAATACAACGGTTACATGGTTTTTCAACTCAACCGACATCTGATAAAGAGCCACTTCGTGTGGAATAGACAGTGGAACACCACGGTGCTGTATAAGTTTAGGCCACAAATTAATATAGTCTTTTCGAGGTAGTTGTATCTGCAAATGATCTGTGTCGCAATGGTCGCTGACGATTTGAGCATATTTCCCTTCATTATACTCGTCTTCCTCATAGCCAATTGCAAACGTTTTAATTGGGGCATTGCTTATCTTTGACATTATAGCAACTAAGATACTCGAATCCAACCCTCCACTAAGGTAGGCACCTAATGGAACATCTGTCATCATACGCATTCTAATTGCCTGCTGAAGCTTTTCATACACTCCTTCAAGATAATATTCTTCTCCATAATCAACTACATTATCATTGATTGGAAGCTCCCAGAATTTATTCATTCTTGCTTCTCCATTTTCATAAATAAGGTAATATCCTGGAAGCAATTTATTGATATCTTGAATAAAATTCAAGTTCCAAACAGCCTGCCTAAAGGTTAGGTAACTAGAAATTGCATCGATGCAAGCACGACATGGAAAGTTCGGGTATTGAAAAATTGAAGTCATTTCAGATGAAAATAGCAGCTTATTATCAAATAAAGCCCAAAAAAGAGGCTTAATGCCTAAGCGGTCTCGAGCCATAAAAGCCCTCTGTTTATTTCTATCCCATATGCAAAAGGCAAAAAAACCATTGAAGCGCTTTAGGCAATCTATGCCCCACTGCTCGTAGGCGTGAACAACAACCTCGGTATCACAGTTGGTCAAAAACCTATGGTTTAATGAAATCAGTTCAGCGCGAATGGACTCATAATTATAGATTTCGCCATTATACGTAATCCATATTGTCTTATCCTCATTGGACATAGGCTGATGTCCTTTTTTAAGATCGATGATTGATAACCTCCGGTGCCCTAATCCTATGTTCTGATCAAAATAGCACCCACTGTCATCTGGACCACGATGATGTAACACATCTGTCATTTTCTGAAGAATATTTGGGGAAACAATATCGTCTTTTTTCGATGAAATGATTCCAGCAATTCCACACATAAATAGACTTACCGCCTAATTTAGATAACCACGCCCTTACAAATGTGGTACATTATTCCATGCCTATCCGGTTAGCACAGGTTCGTCTGATTCCGCGGGATTCGCATGTGGCTACGCGCCTTTGTAAAAGTTCCTGTAGATCAGCGCCTCCACTCGGGCAGCAATCTTCAGTACGCTATCGAAAGCCACCATGGGCCATACCGAAATGGGCGGTCAGTGCATATGAAATCGAGTGTACCAAAGCTGTCTTGGTATTACTGAATGCCATTCCGGCAAAGAGGCTTGCGCAAAGCAGGTGCGTGCGTAAATCTATATTACTTGGCTCATGACATAATTCAGGCAAATGCTTCCGAACAAGTTCAATAGCTTTGAGAGCAAACGTATCTCGACTGGATTATGATACTGCCATTCAGACATTTTTATCACCCTCTGCCAAGAATTTCATAAACCGTTCCTTAACCTGAAACGGTTTGAGTGTTGGCCTTGCCAGACTGGAATCTGAACCGCTTGATACTTTAACATGGATCAATGATGGGCCTATGCTTTCTTTTATCACATGAATGGCATGGATTAAATCATGGCGCGTATCGGTTCGGTAGCACTGTTGGTATCCACATGCAGCCGCAATGCTACAGAAATCTACTGAACGGGACACGCTGTGTTGTCCACCCGTGGATTCATAAGCCTCATTATCCAATACGACATGGATGAACTGTTCAGGTTTGTAATAGCCAATTGTGGCAAGTGTACCCAGTTTCATTAAGGCAGCCCCATCGCCATCCAATACAATTACACGTTGTTTCGGCATTAAGTGTTGAGCTCCAAACCCTATTCCTGCCGCACATCCCATTGAACCTACAACATATAATTGATTGTCGGTATCTCCTAACGTAAAGAGTTCTCTGCCTATTTTTCCGGTGGATGCAATTAAAGCATCTTCACTTGATACCGCTTCCCGAACTATTCTTATAGCCTCCATACGAGGCATACGCTGGCCAGATTTACAGTGAAATTGTCCCTCAGGTTGAACCTGCTGAGTACTTAAGGCCATTGTACCACCAGACGCCAAGTTTGTTTTGGCTACACTCCCTTTTTTCATTATAAGCGCAAAGGGCAGACCGGTTTTTGCCATCTCGTTTTCTGCTCGACCTAAAACCATACTAACTTTTTCAGTCACATCCGGGAAGAAGTCCCATTGAATATGTAACGTTTCAAGAAGTCCCACTGTAATTTGTCCCATTAATTCATGTTGCGGCTCATCATTCAAATGTGGTTCGCCCCTGAGTGTTACTATAAGAAGTAGGGGTATGCGGAATGGAAAATTTAGCGATGTAAGGGAATTGACCATATTGCCGAGACCGGAGTTCTGGCACATAACAACCGCTCTGCAACCAGCCAGATAGGCGCCAGCAGCAATTCCCACGGCCTCGCCCTCGCTGCTTGCCGCAATATAATCAACATCATGGCTTTGAATAACGTAATTAATGAGAGGCTTGAGAAAAGAACAGGGAACGCCAGTAAAAAATGTATAACCGCGTGACGTGCATGCTGATATGAAGTCGCTGGCTTGAAGCAATGCTTCTCTACCTCGTACCCGGGATTAAATCAAGTATTTCATTTATTGGCATGCAGTCTTCGTCACAATCGGCTGATCTGCCATGCGTGAGAATAGATTTTGCGACTCGCAACATTGCCGGATACGCGGATCGCAGCATATGATTTGCGTATATAATTATATTAGCGCCTGCATCGGCCAGATCCTTTTCATATACTCCATTGTAATTTGATGGTACGACGACTAACGGTACCCGATTGCTCAATTTATTAACTTGTTTACAGAATTCAAAAATTTCTTCCGGCTCTTTCTTACTGCTATGGATCATTATTGAATCCGTCCCAGCTTCTATATAAGCATGCGCTCTTTTAAGCGCGTCATCAAGGCCTTTTCCCAGTATAAGGCTTTCAATTCGAGCAATTATCATGAAATCGTCGGTTATCTGTGCTTTTTTCCCAACTTGAATTTTGTGACAGAAATTTTCAATTGTATCCTGTGTCTGTGGTACTTCTGTACCGAAGAGAGAGTTTTTCTTCAAACCAATCTTGTCTTCAATAATAACAGCAGATACTCCCAGCCTTTCAAGCGATTTTACTGTGAACTCGAAATGCTCCGGCCTGCCACCGGTATCCGCATCCAATATCATCGGCTTCGTTGTCACTTCAAAGATGCTATTGACGCTGGACATTCTTGAAGTCATATCCACGGCTTCAATATCTGGTTTGCCTTTTGCAGTGGAATCAGTCAGACTGCTAGACCACATGCAATCAAATTCCCGGGTAGTGCCATCCAGTTCAATCTTTAAGTTCTCAACAATCAATCCTGTAAGTCCATTATGAACCTCAAGCACACGTACAAACTGTTTGGCTGCGATAAGCCTCCCCAATGTCCTTAAGCGAATATTCGGGGTTGTGCCGATTGCTTTCAGGTCATTATGAAGCTGCGTTGATGAAATACCCGGTGTATATTGGACTTCAATTAGTTTCCCGCCCCACTCATTCAGTATCTCTATTACTTTTTGACGAACACCTTTCAGTAAACCGCTGCCCCAATCATCACCATGCACAACATAATTCGGTTTAATCTCTCTCAGGTTGGATGAATAATCCATAGTACGCTGGGGGACGACATTTTGGACCCCTTTAATTTGTTCGATGACAGTCTTACGCTGTTCATACGTGAGAAATGGCAGACGTTTGTAACTGGCAATGGCCTTATCTGTAAGTAAACCTATTGTAACTTCACCCAGCTTTGTTGCCTCCTTTATAATATTGATATGTCCGGGATGAAGGAGGTCGGCACTCATGCCCACATATACTTTTTTCATTCGTTTTCCTTCCAAAATTCTTTTCCTGCACTATTATAAGATCATACAAGGCAAGAGATTTAGATCGTCATAAATGATCCGCTAATCCTAGGAGAAGACCAGTACAATTCTCCCAATACAAATCTTCATTACAGACTGCTGCTATACCAGCAGCTTCATATCTTCTTACCATGTGGATAACGTTCTTGGAGTTGCCATACCCAGTATCACAATCTGCAATTATTGGAATGCTAGTCGCATCGTTCATTTCAGTAGTCCGTTCCAAGTATTGGGTCATGGTTAAAATGTTGGCATCAGGAACAGCATGGGAAGTGGAAATCTCAAGAGCACTTGCCCAAACCCCGTCAAAATCATTATTTTCAAACACATTTCGCACTCAATCCATCATGAGCACTCACTATGAGTATAATCCCACTCTCTTCGAACTTATCTCTTAGAAGTCTAGCCTTGCTCATTTTATTTTACCCTGTTGTTTCATTTCTGGAGTGTTTAAGGTGTTAATAACTGATTTTGCATTCATTTATTTAAAAGGTTTTGCATTTTTTTATCCCTAATTGGACTAACGAGTTGATATCTCGCCTTGTGACTCCCAAAAGTACTGGTTGAAAATAGACTAGTGCCATCGCCATGATCGTATAAAGAATGCCGGCAAGAAAAAACCTGAGAATCACTATTTCAGGCAAAGCCAACACTTGATCTATCAGAAATCTGGCTGTCAATGCCGTTGCCAGCATACACCCAACACTCACCATCTGATGCGCTACATAATTCCAAAACCGAATCTTCAATAGTCGCGCAATGAAGTAAAGCTGAACATTGACTGCGACGAGCTGTATGCCGACCATCTTAACTGCCAATCCTATTGCACCGGCATTAAGACCCATTCTTTCTTGAGGGACTATCAAGAAATAGGTTGCAGGAATCCCTAAGAGCAAAAACACGATCTTGATATTGCGAAACAACCTGGTCATATCAGCGGCACGGAAGACAGAGCCGGTTAGCTGGCCGTAGGTTTGATGAAGGGGATAGAAGCTCATGATAGTTACAGCAAGGGCAGCCGACTGAAATTCTTCTCCCCCCATAATAGCAACAATTTTCCCGGCTTCAACGGCAAGAAAACAGGCGAAATAACCAGCAACGGCGTAAAGCATGGGAACATAGCGGCGAAAAAGCCGCCTCATTCTATCAAGATCACCCTCTTTGAAGGCAATAGAATGTTCACGAGTTATAAGAGGGGTCATGGCTGACGTAAACAGGAAACAAATGGCTCCTATTCGAAAAGACAAGCCGTAAAAACCCTGCTGAATGCTGCCACCAAATTTCTGAAGCATCCACCCGTCGAAGACGCCTACGATCAGGACAAAGAGGGCAGAAACAAAAAGTGGGTGGCAGTAGTCGTAGAATTCTCTTGTATAGCCCCGTACTTGAACCCCGGTAAGTTTCCATCCCTGCCTGAACAAGCATCCTTTCTGGGCCATGCCAAATACAAGCATTAGAGCTAATAGTATCAAGATGCCATAATGGTACAAGAAGAAGTTGGTCAAAGTCAATCGGTCCATAAAAAAGAGCAGGAGGATAATGGTTAATCCAACCACCTTTTGAACAACCTTGGCGACCTCCGCGAAAACCGTCACGCCATAGGCATCAGCCATCTTACTCAGAACATTGACAAGCAACATCAGCAACGCCCACACCGCAGCCATATATATATAAGTGAGTTTCTGACCAGGGCAAAACAGCGTATATGTCCCTGACAAATGCGCCGCCGCCACAAGCACGAGTAGAATAACAAATTCCAGGCCGATGAACGAAAGATAGAATGAAACCAATCCCCCATCATTCTGCCGCTGACAAAGCCTGACATAGAATGCAGTAACGGTTTCCACATTCAGAAAATTAGCAATCTTTGAAAAAAAAGCGCTGAGAAAGCTAAAATCCCCATATGTTCCAGGACCGAGTCCTCTTGGCACTATCGAATTGACAATAATGTTGATAAATAAGGCAACAAGGTTAGTTGTAACTTTGTAACCATACCTCTTGTTTAAGGAATCTTCCTGAATGGTTTCGATTTCGTTTTTAAATATCCGGGAAGCGGCAACACAAGGATAATTCTGTTTAGTATTTGTATCCGAAGTCATATCGCAATTTGCTTATGATAATCTTGTTGATCTTCTGTCTGTTCCTGCGTGTAAACGCCTCCTCAAATTTATATTTTCGAAACGAAACCCTTTCATTTTTTTCACGATTATCTTCTGGAACTTTGCTGAGCATAACATCCTTTTTGCAAAGCTCAATAGATCTTATGAAATATTCATCATCAATTTGCAAATCCCAGATATTAGATAACAATCTTAATGTTTCAAGTGGGCTCTCTAAAAGACTTTCATATTTTATGACAAAACAATTCTCAGATTTTTTAAGATATTTTCCCCAGCTGTTCAAAAACTTTATCGGATCACAAAAATATTGACTATTTATAAATTCATCCTGTCTGTCTATTCCAAATTTGGTTTGAATCAATCGTGATGGGAGTTGATCGTACAAATTCCTAACTAATATGACTGTTTTCATATTTCTTTTTTGTAGTGATACAATGTTGTTACATAGGTGATGCGTATGATAAATGATTGGGGCCTTACTAGTCAAAATAAGGTCTTTACATGAAGCTGCCCTCCAGTCAAAATCCTGGAAAAGCCAATATTTCGGTTGCCATTGACCATTATTATAATAGTAGTTACCATCCCCATTCTTACTTAGGTCGTATGCAACGTTAATAAGTACCTTTGTATAATTGGTGCCACTGCGCGGCAGCGAAGTCATTAAATTTCTTTTACCAAATGCTGTAATAACAAATTGACAATAATTACATTTATCGGAAAGAAGGACATTTTTCCTCAGCAATATTTTCACCAAAGAACACCAAAAATATACAAAAGGAACTTTCTTCATAGCATCACGATAATTACTGATATCCGTCTTACCCCTTTCTGCTTAAAAAGTTTTCTTTATGCATTAGCAGCCAATACAATGAAACTATAGGAAGCTCTCTTTGTTCGATTAATCTGCTAAGGTTGGTGATAGTTTTATTGGTTTACTCCATTGAAATCTTGTTTGATCTGTTATCCGCCCAAGGATTTAACCCTACACGGGTTGCCATTCTTTTAATCGGTTAGCCACTATCTGCCAAAATGGCGAATCTTCTGAGTCTTCTGTCTTTATATAAGCCTTACGATATTGATCATATTGGGCGATATCTATTTCCAATTCATTCGACCAATCTATATTTGCTTCACTATCTATGGGAATAGGCCTTTTCCCAAACCATTTAGCATATTCTCTAATCGCAGGACCGCCAGAGTAACTTTTATCTATGTAGGAGTATGTTAGAAAGAGTACTGGCTTTAAAAAAAGATTGGCAAAATTAAGAGCTGTACTGTGATGAGCCATTACAAAACGGCATTCTCTAATTAGCTTAATTGTTTTCCCTTTAATACATCTACGCCCATCAAAATAATCAGGAAGAGCTTCGTAATAAGATCGGGGATGACTTGCTATAACAACCTCAAGCCCTGTTTCCTTTTCTACAATACTAAAAAAGTTGTTTACAAAAGAATAATACTCATTAACATCAATAGGTTCCATCATCTGAGCTAAGCGATGGTGCGGATGTAAGGGGAAAAATTGATCTAAAAATAATGCAACGGGTCTTTCCTTGCATGGAATATTTACTTCGTTTAAATAGAGATCATAGTCGGTAGCATGAATCCGCAACACCTCTGTGCTTTTATCAACCGGATAGCCCGTAAGAAGAGACTTCTCTCCCCCGCATAGAATCAAACTGGCTGGTCTTAAACTCGACCGTCGGAAAGAATCTATCTTTTGATATAATTTCGCAAACAATATTTTCAAAAATTCTGAAGGTCCGTAAAAATTGAGTATTTGGGGTATTCTCTTCATATTTTCCAAAATACTACTTTTGCTCTTAGAGGGAACCAAATTAATATTTTCAACTGCATAGTTTACGCCTGATTTGCTCAATGCACGGTAAAGCCACAACCTGTTATAACTGTAATGCATCTTGCATATGACAAAAGATTCATCTGACAAGCTCGCCAACCTCTTGTAAACATTTAACTTGTCATGAAATACGGTCAGACCATTATAGCTAATTATGTCTGAAGGAGCATGTTCTTGTGAGACACTAGGCATCACAAGGGAAGTCAAATCCCATATTTCAACATCAAATCCATTTAGATGCAGAATATCAATCCCAAGGCGCTCATAATCTCTTGATCTAAGTGGGTAATGTATTAAAAAGATAATCGTTTTAATCATTATTTAGTTCTCCGCTTACCTTGATACAATCGGCGTATCTCTTGTTGAGCCATATACCTCACTAGTGTATCGTAACATATTGTGATAAATTTAATGGTTTTGTCATGGTATTATCTTCTCCAAGAATGCTAAGATGTCACCAATATTTCACCCCTATGTCATTACAAAAAAGTGATTAACTTGTCCCAGATCAAGTCTCAAGCCTCCAGTTTTTTACATCTTCCTGTGCCTTTATATAATCGGAATGATTTCCAACATCCAACCAGTACTCAATAATAGGAAAACTTACGACCACCTCTCCTTCATCGAGAAGTATCTGGATTAGATCTGGCATGTCTAAGCGATCTTTCCCGGAAATATGGCGAAACACAGACGGTTCCAACAAGTAAATTCCAGCGCTGACGAAGAAGTTGAGTACAGGTTTCTCGACTATCCCTCGAACCAAAGCGCCTTCACTTTCGACCACACCATAGGGCACGTTCACATCGTATTTCCATACCGCTACTGTCATAGCAGCATTATGTTCCTGGTGATAGTCCAGTATATCTCTGAAATCTACTTCGGTCAGAATATCACCGTTGATTACCAATATGGGCTCTTCCGGAACTTCCATTAGTCCCAGTGCACCAGCGGTGCCCAGCGGGCGCTCTTCAGTGACATAGTTTATCTTGACACCAAAGTCCAGTCCATCTCCGAAGTGTTCGGCGATCCTCTCCGGCTGATAGTGGGTCGTGACGTTCACCTGCCGGATACCTATCTTCTGCAACCGTTCCACCATCAGCTCCATAAGCGGGCGTTCCCCTATCGGCAGCATGGGTTTCGGCATCTCTTCCGTTAAGGGACGCAGGCGAGTGCCGAAGCCCCCTGCCATAATAACAGCGTGCAGTGGCAAGGCTTGGTTAGGTAATAGTTCGTCCAGTGTAACCAGGCCGACAACTCTCTCGTCCTTATCGAGCAGAGGGATCTGTCGGATCAGATGATCCCTCATCAACTTCAGCAAGACTCCACGATCAGTGCCGACAGGCATTGTAACCGGTTTCGCGTAACGTGAACCTTTCTTACTGGCCAGCAATTTGCTGACTGGAGTGTCAAGATCCAGGCCTGCAAGTATGGCACGGCGAATATCGCCGTCAACGATAGTACCGAGCAGCCGTTTCTTCTCATCGGTAATCAAGGCAATGCGTCCTTCGTTCTGGTTAATGCAGGCAATGGCCTCACGGACAGAACTATCAAGGGCTATACACATTCTACTAACATCGCAAATCATTCTCTTGTTCCCAATTTTAACTTTCCGTTCTCTACCGAGCACTTCTGCTACAGTAACGTTCTATAACACGATATACCCCATTATCAATTTTCAATAGGCTGTACAAGAGGTTTTAAAAAGGTTGAAAATACGTAATTTTAACTCTCAGTGCTATCGGGAATAACAAACAACACTTGAATCTTCAAAATCGGCCATAACTTCATTGGGTCCATCTGTTTATCTTTAGAAAAAGGCGCATTAAGCACCCATAAGTGGTCTTTTATGTGGAAATTATGATTTTTGAATAGTTCATCCAAGTTGAATCTAGGAAAACCGCCGGGATATTGATCTGCTAAATCTTCAATATAAATACCTTTTGAGGCAAGTCGACAAAGTTCTTTAATCATTTTATTTGCTGACTCATCTGCAAGGATTTCAAGCACACCTGTACATAAAGCATAATCAAAATATTTGTCTGGAAATGGTACTTGATCATTTACCGCATCAATTACATCGAAATACAATCGAATTCTGTTATGTGGTGACAGACAGTGTTCCTTTGCATTCTCGATACGAGACTTATTCACATCCATTCCAACAATTTCAATTTCATGGCCATCATATCCGTCCTTTTTCCATACTCTTGCAATATGTTCAGCAACTCTCTGTGTTACATCACCATCGCCGCATGCCAAATCCAAGATTCTGGTCGTATCTTGTTTTGCAAACAAATCCCAATTAAGAGGACAAATATACCACGCCTTTCTATCTTTTAAGTATAACCATTTGTGCCTTTCTATCTTTTTGCTGGCAGTTCTATAATAGTTGTCAAAATTTATATTATTAGTCTCCTCTTCTCGTTTCTTTTTATATTCCTCATGAGACAACCTGTGATAAGGATTTTCCCACCTCAATTCTGCTTTAGCCTCAGAATAATCTTCAGCAGCTGCAAGAGGATTCTCAAATAATCCCCATTTTTTCAATTCTTGGATATCTTTTTCCGTTGGATTAAACATTCATTCTCCTCCTATTTTTAATTTATACCCTCAGTGTCTTATGTGTTTTCCAACCAGCTTGGGTAGGCCCAGATAGTAATTCGAAAACATGTCATAATACGTTCCCAAATTAACTCATGATTATCTATTTTTCGCATTTATTCATGCAAATAATTCATTGAAGAGGATTCAACGGGTTATGCAAAGGCCTTAAACTATCCAGATTGATTCTTCCGCGTCATCTTCAAATTTACCATGCAGTCCATCCCCCATCGACCAGCAGTGTATGGCCATTTACGTAAGAAGCTCCTTCCGACGCCAAAAAAAGCGTCGGCAGGGCTATTTCCTCAGGTTTGCCCATGCGTTTTAGCGGCGTCAATTCGCTGTATTTCTCGACAAATTCCCGGCTCTGGCCGTCCTCTATACCGCCCGGACAAATGGTGTTCACTCTCACATTATAGGGGCCGTACAACGTAGCGAAATAACGTGACAGGTTCACGATCGCTCCCTTTATGGCGGAATACGCCACGGGCATGGTCATGTCAGTTCCCTTGTAAAGATCAAAATTAGGACCCACCACCCCGTATATCGATCCGAAGTTTATCAGCGAACCATGTTTCTTTTTCTTCATATGCTCGAGCACGAGCTTGGAGGTCCAGAAATACCCTCCCAGGTGCATGCGTACGTTCTCGTCCCACGACTCGAAAGAAACATCTTCCACGGCCTTGCCCCAATCGTCAGTCCGCGGGTAAGCCAGGTTCACCCATACGTCATTTTTTCCATTACGTTCGACTATTTCTCGGAACTGATTCTCTGCATCTTCAGGAGCCGATATGTCAAAATAAATAAAGCTTAATCTTTCTCCTTCGCTACCCTTGGCGGCCTTTAACTTATCAAATTTGTCTTCGTCGATATCAGCAATAATAACATTGCCGCCGAATTCCAGAAAGGCGTCGCACACGGAAGAGCCGATAAGACCTAAGCCCCCCGAGACCACAATGTTTTTTCCTTTGAAATCGAGCATATTACTGTAATAGGACATAATGGGTCTTCCTGTCATGAAAAGTGACGTATCGTTCTCTCCAGGGCCTTTGCCTGTTTTTCCATCTCATCCTGGTCTTTTTGATTTGTCGTAAACTGCATGAGTTGCGGCTGAATTTCCTCCGCATTAGGACAGATTCCGTTTGAGGTGTCCATCCGGCCGCCCAGACCTAGCGACCCCAAGAATCTTTCAATGTCGCCGATAGAATCTTCTTTATAGGTGAGTGACCATGCAGCGTATACCCCGTCGCCGCCGTTCTCTACGTACTTCTTCCTGAAGTCTTCCCATTTTATGTTTTCGTTCAGAAACCTCGCGCCAAAAGTGTAATAGCTGTTTCTGTCCCCTTCCGGCGTCACTTGTGCTTTTAACCAATCACATCTTGTGCTTGATATGACATCGGCATACATTGCTGCCATTTGTTCCCTCTTTTCTACAAACCAATCCAGCTTCTCCACCTGGGCCAATCCCATGGCAGCCGCTACCTCAGGTAGCCTATACATATATCCAAAACGATCATGTCTTTTATAAGCGGGATTCTGAAAGATATCCCTTGAAACACGAATTTTACCACTTATAGCTGTTGCATTCCTAAACCCTTGACAACTCAACTTCCGAATAGAATCGGCTAGAGACTCATCATCGCATGCAATAATTCCACCATCACCAGTTGTTAAATGTTTGGAATTTTCAAAACTCCAGCTACCAACATGTCCAATAGTCCCTCCTAAGCTACCTTTGTGTGTCCCCAAATAGCATTGGGCACAATCTTCGAGAACAAATAATTTATTTTCCTTTGCAATTGACATTATCTCTGTCATGTCAGCGACTTGGCCATAAAGATGAACAGGCATTATTGCTTTTGTTCGTTTGGTAATTTGTTTTCTTATATCTTTCGGATTGATTAAAAAATTATCTGGGTTAACATCTGCAAAAATAGGTATCGCATTACAATACAAAATAGCATTCATACAAGAGATAACGGTTAATGGAGTTACTATTACTTCATCGCCATAACCTACTCCGAATGCAGTCAATGCGGTATGAAGAGTAGTAGTTCCAGAATTGAATGTGATTGCAAAGTTTCTTCCAAATCTTTTTGCAAATGCAATTTCTAGTCTTGTATTCATATTACCAGAAGTTCCGCTTGCAAACCCTGACTCCAGGACCTCTTTTATGTAATTGTATTCCCTTTCGTCAAACCGCCATGACAGATCACCCATCTCAATTCCCCCGCTTACAATCTCGTCTTATATTCCTGCAGTATTCTTTCTATCACGACTAAATCGACAATGTCGTCCACTTCATAATTCTGCCACCTTTCTACAAACAGCGGCATGGTTCTTTTCCCGTAAAAAGTTTTGGTTTCATAAAACGCATCCGTTCTTGACAGGTAAACCACCCCGTACGGGAAAAAGGCCTTATCAGCCTGCTGCCTTTGATATATTCTAGGGAAATCCGCGTACTGGACGACGGTATCATCCTGCACTTTTTTTGCTATCATGGGATGTTCCAAGTGTATTTCGCCAAGGGAAACAAGAGTATCCTTTTCCGGTTTCCCCGAAAGCTTCTCGAGGGCATCGTCAATATCATTTTTCTTCCTGAGCGGCGAGGTGGGTTCAAGTAACATTATGTAATCATATGTCTCCTCCCGGTCCTTGAAGAAATCCAGCGCGTGGAGGACTACATCGACGCTTGAAGCTGTGTCCGTGGCGTATTCCGGCGGCCTCTTGAACGGCACTTCAGCTCCATACTTCCTGGAGACATCAGCTATCTCATCATCGTCGGTGCTGACGATGACCTTATCCAGGTATTTACTGGCGAGTGCCTGCTCAATAGTCCACGAGACCAAAGGTTTTCCGGCAAGCTTCTTCAGGTTCTTCCCTGGAAGCCCTTTGGATCCTCCGCGCGCAGGGATTATGGCCAGGATGCTTTTGCCGTTTATCATATATCCCTTTCCTCCATCATTGCCATAAACACAGGATCACTTTTCTCCACAATCCACCTCTGGTTAATTCAAACTGAGCTTATGAAATATCATAAAATTCCTTTTTTAGAACGCCGTTTAAATCGAATTGCTTCACGATTTCTCTAATATTTTGCGCAGTAGATTCTTTTTCATATGGATTGTTGATCTTCTCGATGGATTGTCTAAAATTAGGCGAAAGGGCCTTCTTGATTGCCTGAATAATTTCCTCCTTGTTTGGAGAGCAGTTGATGACACTCTGGGCTTGAACCCGGCCCTTTTGCCGGTCACCAATATTGACAGAAGGTGTCCTGAAGCTGGGGGATTCGATAATCCCACTGGATGAATTTCCCACCACAGCATTCACATGCTTCATGGCACTTAAATACCGGAGTTGTCCCATGGAAGTAAATGAAATCGTTTTCTGTGAAGTTGCCGCTACGTAGGTATCAATCATCTGATTGATGATCCGTCCCTCCATATCTGCATTGGCCTTGGTAAAAATAACGCGCAGCCCGGGAATTATATCAATAGCATCAAGGAGGTTTTGAAATTGAATTTTTGTTTTATTCTCTTCTAGAGTTATTGGATGAAAAGTCACAAGAATGCTCTGCTCTCCAAGGGAAAACCGAATAATCTCTTCAAATTCCGTACGTTGGAGAAGATTCAATTTGCGAACATTTTCAAGCCCAATCGCCCCTACATTGATTACACGGTCTGGATGTTCACCGAGTTGAATGACCCGGTTTCTGTATTCTTCCGTACTTGTAAAGTGAAGATGGCTCATCTTGGTAATTGAATGCCGGAAAGCTTCATCAAAAACACCTTGGGTAATTTCACCTCCGTGAATATGAGCTATGGGAATTCTGCAGATTGTAGCAGATGCCGCTGCTGAGAAGACCTCAAAACGATCTCCAAGCACTACAAGAAGATCCGGCTTTAGTCGGGTTAATGCTTCTGAATAGCCGATAAACCCTAATCCCATTGATTTACATACACCAACCGGCGTATCAGAGCTCACCAACATCTCCACTTTTTCATCAATAACAAACCCTTCTGATTCTATTTCCTTATAGGTTTCACCAAATTCTGGAGAAAGATGCGAGCCACTGGCAATAATCTGAAGTTTCAGTTCCGGATCATTTTGAATTACATCCATTAGCGGCTGAAGTAATCCAAAATCGGCTCTGGTTCCCGTAAAAATACAGATACGATTATTCATCTATTAACTCGTCGTCTTTATAACTCTTGGATGCAATTTTACCTATAATCTCATCCCATCGCATAGGGTTAATACCGGTTCCTGGACGTTTAACGGTAATATTACCCTCGGTAAATATTTCGCCTTTTCGGATACCTCTGCTTGCCACAATACTTTTCCTAACAACAGGTTTATTCTTCAGTTCGGAAGAGGATGGCCTTTTTGCTCCTGTACCCAGAGCTTTTTCAATATTTCTTATCGCTGAAACCATTGTCTTCAGCTCACGGGGTTCCAGGCTTGCCTTGTGGTCCGGTCCTTCCATTGTTTTATCCAGTGTAAAGTGTTTTTCAATGACTGCAGCGCCCAAAGCTGCAGCTGCAATAGGTGCTTCGATTCCCAGCGTATGGTCTGAATACCCTACGGCAATATCCGGAAACGCCGCCTTAATTGTGTGCATGGCCAGCAGGTTTACGTCCTCAAAAGGCGTAGGGTATTCTGTATTACAATGCAGGGCTGTCATATCCTCCCACTTAGTTCCGGCCTGAATCAGGACGTCCAGGGCGCCTTCAATCTCTCCCAGATTGGCCACACCCGTGGACATAATCACCTTCTTTCTCAGGCTCCCGATCTTGCGCAAATAGGGGAGATTCGTGATTTCACCCGAGGGAATCTTGAAAATCGTCAACCCCAAATCATTGAGAAGGTCGATGCTGTCTTGGTCGAAGGGAGCCGAAAGGAACAGAATATTTCTTACCAGGCAATGGTTCATGAGTACCTTGTGGGCGGCCGCATTCAGTTCAAGCCTTTTGATCATTTCATATTGCGACTCACCAGCCGCAGTGTTCCGCTTTTGATACTCCGCCTTGTGAGCATGCAAGCACACGAGCTTGTCCGCCTTGAATGTCTGAAACTTTACAGCATCGGCCCCGGCGTCAGACGCCACGTTTATGAGCTTTTTTGCCAGCTCAACGCTTCCATTATGGTTGACACCAGCCTCTGCAATAATGAAAGTTCTATGCTTCAAAAGCTATCCCATCCTATCGCCTATTCTTAATTTTCTCTCAAATTCCCATTCAACTATCTTGATAGTGCTGTCTTTTGTTTTAACAATAAACCCGTCCAGCTCGATGCCGACCACGCTTCCGGGAATCCCCTTGTAATTAGGCGCATGGCGAATGAGTTGTGATTTGTTGATCTTGATCTCACTGTCTCCAACAAAAGCCCGGGCCATGGGCCCCGGTTTGCAAATGGCCCGGATGAAATCAAAGACCTCGCGGCTTGTCTGGTTCCAGTTGATGCGCTCGTCACCAAGGCCGCGCTGGGTACAATAAAATCCGACGGGATGAATCAAATGTTGAGGAATCCTTTTTGCGGTGCCCGACTGTATTTGATTGATGGCTTCATACAAGATATGTGAGCATTCCTTCTCGGCTCGCGCTAATAACGTCGCATATGTATCTTCATCAGTGATGTGAAAAGAACGCTGCAAGATAATATCGCCAGTATCTATCCCCTCATCAATGTAATGAACCGTTATCCCGAATTCATTATCATTGTTAATCAACACCCAGTTTAAAATATTCCGGCCCCGGTAAAAGGGGAGTTTCCCCGCATGGCAATTTATTGATGATAATGGAGGCAAAAATATAATATCCTTTTTAAAAATCTGGTCGAAACTCATGGAGACAAAAAGATCACATCCATATCCTGCTGCTTTTTGAAGAAAGTCTTTTCCATTTATATTCTTTGTTATTACTAAGTCAATGCAGTGTTTTTCAGCAAACTCTTTCAGTACTTGATCGGGATTGTCATACCGTAGGCAGACGAACCGGATCTCAATGTCATTATCAGCGAGAAACAGTTTGAAAACGTTTTGCGCCCACGCCCCATCGGCAAAATATCCGATCTTAAGCCTGTTTTTGCTCCTATCCATGGCCTTATTCTCAATAAAATCCCGTCAAACACCGGGAAAAATCAAACTTATAGGTCTTCAGAGGTTTTTAAGCTTTTCGCTTCACACATTTACCAACGGGATTATAAGGGCTCTTTTATCCTTCATGCCGTCACGCTACTGGGGATATTTACTACCCGGTCCTCAAGCCACTTTACGTTTGTCAACGCATCGGTCTGGCAGTCTTTGTACATTTCCAGTTGATTCAAAAGTCTCCAGACAGGGCGCGTCATGACATTTGCTCTGTTTGTTACCTCCAAAAATTCATCTCGTATTTTGCGATCGGGCAGGATGATAGCGTTCATCCAGTAATTAGACCTGGCATCTTTCGGTTCTTTGATAAAGGCAATATCGAGAGGTTCAAAAAAATCCTGGTAGAGCCTCGCCAGTTTCCGCTTATTTTCTATAAAGGGGCTCAGTTGCTCAAGTTGCGCGCATGCAAGAGCAGCGTTAAGATTTGGAAGCCGATAGTTGTAACCGATCATGTCATGGACATATTCATATGGATGGGGCACTTTGGCCGTTGTGGTTATGTGTTTGGCCTTTTTTGCAAGAGTTTCATCATTAGTCACAATGGCCCCGCCGCCTCCGCAGGTTACTGTTTTATTGCCGTTAAAGCTGTAAACACCAAACTGTCCAAAGGTGCCTGTGTGTTTGCCTTTGTAAACGCTACCAAGTGATTCGGCGGCATCTTCGACAAAAGCTATATCGTAATGATTACAGATTTCGGCAATCTCATCAATGCGGCAGGGATGGCCAAAGGTGTGCATGGGAACACAGGTCGCAATTCGATTGCCGGTGGTTTTATTGTAACAGGCCTTTTCCCTTATACACGCATGAACTTGCAGGAAACTTTTTAGAGCGGTTGGATCAAGCCCCAATGTCGCCCGTTCTACATCGAGGAATACGGGCCTTGCCCCGCAGTGCGCAATGGAATTGGCTGTCGCCACAAAGCTCAAAGGCTGGGTAATTACCTCATCGCCAGGCTGAACATCTGCCAGTTTCAGGGCAATATGCAAGGCACAAGTGCCGTTTACCGTGGCTATGGCATATTTTGCACCTGTAATTTCACAAATCATTTCCTCAAAACGATCCACATATTTGCCGACAGATGAGACAAAAGTGGAGTTTATAGCGTCAATGACGTATTTCTTTTCGTTACCGGTAAATCTGGGCGCGTGCAATGGAACAGGATTCTCGCTGGGGTAGAGAGATTTGATGAACTCGATAATCTCTGAAAATGAATTTGATGATGATTTATTTATTATATCGCTTCGAGCTTCAATGCTTTGAGCTGCGACCAATAGGTCGCTACACATTATAGATATCTGTTTTATACTTCCTCAGATTTTCAGGATCTGTGAACCAATCAATCGTCTTTTTAAGCCCTTCTCTCATTGAATACTTCGGCTCAAAACCGGTCAATTCACGGATTTTGTCATTATCGCACCACAAACGAAACACTTCAGATTTTTCGGGACGAAGGCGTGTCTTATCAGTGATTACTTGCACATCAGAATTCATGATTTCCTTGATGTTATCAACTACGTCTCCGATGGCAATCTCAAAATTGGAACCAATATTTACCGTCTCACCGATTGCCCTTTCGCATTCAGCAAGGTCAATAAATCCACGGCATATATCCTCAACGTAGCTGAGATCGCGTTTTGGCGTAAGATCGCCAAGTCTTATTTGTTTTTTGCCGCTCGCAATTTGGCTAATTATAGTTGGGATAATTGCTCGTGCTGACTGGCGCGGTCCATAGGTATTAAAAGGTCTTGCAATGGTCAAAGGCATCTCAAAAGTACTGTAAAAACTTCCGGCCATTGCATCTGCACCGATTTTTGATGCACTATAAGGTGACTGGGGCTGAAAAGGGTGTCTTTCATCAATGGGGACATATTGAGCAGTTCCATAGACCTCGGATGTGGACGTATGGATTACCCGTTCACACCCATTTTCAAGCGCAGCCTGGCATATATTCAGAGTCCCCTTGATATTTGTCTCCACATAACTGTCAGGCGCAACGTAAGAATAGGGTATCGCAATGAGAGCTGCCAAGTGGAAGATGATATCAACACCCTTGGTGATTCGCCTGCAATAATGGGGATCGCGCACATCGCCGGTCAACACCTCTATATCATTCACGCATTCAATATCCTCCAGCCAGCCCCAAGAATTAAATGAATTATAGTAGCTAAGGGCCTTAACCTTAGAGGATCGATGAACAAGCATTTCTGTGAGATGCGAGCCGATGAAACCGTCAGCACCAGTTATCAGAACAACCTTGTTTGCCAAACTCATCAAATATCAGTCCTTTCTATGATTGGCCTTTTTGCGAGAGGCCCTATCGATACAAAAATATCAAGACGAGAATTCAGAGTTACAAATTCACACTGGTCCTATTTGCACTTCGGTTATACCCTTCAGGAAATTCAACAATCTATTTTTAAAAAAGAATTTATAGTAAAGATATGTCATAGCCATCTGGCTATCGCTCCCGGCTTTAGGTCCACGACGAATTTTCAACACTGCCTGCGGACCTGATGGATCAAATTCAGATAGCATATACCGTTTAGAGAAATATCGTTTCCATCTACTCCCTGTTAAAAAGTCTTTAAAGTAACGAAGCCTGTCATCCAAGCCTACCCTAGATTCATCGCCGGTAACAACTTTGAAGATTGAGGACCATTCATAGAAGTCATAGATTCTTCGCGACCCAATATTAAATCGATCATTCACCCAGAAAGTGGAAAATTGCCTTAGCTTATCTGCTTTTTCGCTCAACTTTATAATAATAGACCGATCCTTCACCCATCGCGCTTGCCAGACAACGTAATAGTTTATTGTAGATAAAGTGAACACCGCAATCAAAACCACTCTCATTGAAGTCTCAAACCCTGCCACAAGGCCTGCCCGAAGGTTTTCCGGCCATGGTGATAAACGACCTAGCAAAATGTGAAAGGCTGACGCTACAATTCGTGTAAAGCCAATAAGAATTATGCTCATTGGTAAACCTATCAAAAGGGAGTGCCGCGTAGTCCAACCATCAAACCAAGGCCCTTTACCCACAGCTGCATAAGGGAATATCCCCAGCAGAAGTAGGAAGAGTCCAAAACAGAGCAATACAAATGGGTTTACCTTCCTCTCAACATGACATGCCGAGGCTCTTGAAGACGAGTGATACACCAACAACACTGCAACGATAGCTAACGCTATCAATCCCAATACGGGATAGTTAAGCAGATTACTAAATGCCTTTTTGAATTGATAATAAATCGAATTCCAAAAGAACTTTTCATAAATTCCAACCATTTTTGCTAATGACAAATCAATCTCATTATAGGCCGAATACACGCCATGTGGTGGGAAGAAAGATCTTGTAGCGAACCAACACAAAAAAGGCAATAATGCGTAATCCAACCGACGTGGTAAGAATCTTGTGAAAACCTGTTTCAGGGACAGACTGTTAAACTCCTTGGCATAAAAACCCAAAATGACCAGGAAGCCGAAATAAAATATAAGTAGTGAATTGATAGTAAAACTTACTAAAAACATCACCAGCGCACAAACGCGCGATAGAAAATGGGCCAACCCACTCCTTTTCTCTGCATTAACAGCTACGAAACATGCAAGAAAGAATAAGCAATAGTAAAAAAGAGAGACGGCTGTGCCACGGTAAATCGAAACTTGAAAAGCAGGATAAGACAAGCTCAAAAGCGCAATAAAAAGGCTATCTTTACGCCTTAGAAACCTTAATTGACAACAAATCATATACACAAGAAACCCTGAAAGTAGAATAGAAGTAAATCCTATCAATTTATAAACAAAAACGTCCGAGGGCAGCTGGGCCAACATATAGTAGACAAAGATGGTCATAGGTTTCCCGACTTCAATGAACATCGAATAAAGGGCACCCCAGTTACTTTCTTTAACATAAGAGTAAAGCATCCAGCCATCCCAGTAAATACCATCATTGAACAACAGGAGACCATGAACTAAAAAGCCGCATAGTCCTATAAGAACATACCATTTATATTCCTTTGAAATCCCTGCTGGGTTGTTCATGAAAAGCCTCTCACTTTAAGGCCTGCCTGTGAGCGTCGCTGACACGTTGCTCAGTTCGTCTAAGCATTTTCCGCATTCCATTTTCCTTATTTGAACACTATATATTTCAGCTACAAGAGATCTCCTCTCAGCCATATCAAAGAAGACATTACGATTTAGACTTTCGATATTGCGTACGCCAAACGCGATCATCCCCCCGTTTCTGAATTCATGTCTCAAAAGTTGGATTGAATTACACTACATGGTATGAGGGGGGCTGGGTTAACGGAGGGAGCCCATAGGGCGACCGGAGTTGACCCAGCCCCAGCCAATGC